>Ga0210398_10000024_pt1 | contig 183287 bp, 177 predicted proteins | sample IncBWC4OmetaG_FD_161047 | JGI IMG/M metagenome (GOLD analysis project Ga0210398, IMG submission 161047) | Forest soil microbial communities from Barre Woods Harvard Forest LTER site, Petersham, Massachusetts, United States - Inc-BW-C-4-O | ecosystem: Environmental > Terrestrial > Soil >... | reverse complement strand
TTAACCCGATCCCGGCCAGGCGGCGCGACGAGTCGGTGGTGACGAACGCCGAGTCACTCGAAATTTCGTTCCGCGTCTGGTTGAAGCGCAGCACGGACGTCGTGAGATGGCGGCCGTCGACGGTGTTGACGATGACATTGCCGCGCGCCTCCATGTTGCCCGTGCGGTTGTTGTACGTGCCTTCCTTCGAGGTCAACACGGCGTTCTTGGCGCCGACGTCGGTGAAGAACGTCACCAAGACGTGGCCGCGCATCTCGATGCGCGTGTTGTCGTCGAAGAAGTAGGCGGTGTCCGAATACAGATCCGACTTGCTCACGCCGCCGTCGGTCATCTTCGACCGGGCGCCGAAGACCACCTGGTCGGCCGAGTCGGCCAGCGGATTATGCGGCGCGCTCGGGGACTTTTGGCCGCGGCCGCATCCCATTAGGCCGAGCACCAGCACCCATCGAAGCGCCGGCTTCACCCACACCCCGCGCGCATCAGATCGTGCAGGTGCACGACACCGACGACCCGCTCGGCGTCGTCGAGCACCGGCATCGCGACGATGCTGTGTTGCTGCATGCGGTGCACGACCGTGCTCCCGAGCTCCGTCGCGTGGGCGAGGCGCGGGGACGTTGTCATCACCGACCGCACGGGCGTCCCGAGTGGATCCGTGGAGCGCTCCATGAGGCGCGTGAAGTCGCCGGTCGTTACGACGCCCAAGACGTGGCAGGTCTCGTCAGTCACGACTACGATACCCCGACGCTCGGCGAGAAGTACCATGGCCTCGCGTATCGACGCGCTTGGGTTCAGTAACGGGAGCGCGTCACGTTCCATCACATCGCTCACTTTCGTGAGCAGCCGCCGACCAAGCGCTCCGCCCGGATGCAACCGCGCGAAATCCGCGGCGCTGAACCCGCGTTCTTCGAGAAGCGCGACCGCGAGGGCGTCGCCAAGAGCGAGCGCAACTGTAGTACTTGCCGTCGGCGCTAGGTCGTGGGGGCAGGCTTCTTCATCGACCGCGGCATCGAGCACGACGTCCGAATGGCGTGCGATGGTCGAATCTGGCACGCCAGTGATCGCGATAACCTTGACGCCGAACCGCTTGAGGTGATCGAGCAGCGCCACCAGCTCGGCGGATTCGCCGCTCTTGGAGATCAGGATCGCCACGTCGTCTTCGCTGACGAGACCGAGGTCGCCATGGAGACCATCGACCGCGTGCAGGAATGTCGCCGCTGTGCCCGTCGACGTCAGCGTCGAGGCGATCTTGGCTCCGACGTGGCCAGACTTGCCAACGCCCGTCACCAGCACTCGGCCATTGGACGCGAGAACCAGCGCCACCGCTCGGGCGAACTCGGCACCGAGCTTCGACTCTGCTCGCGCGAGCGCTGCGCGCTCTGCGCTTACCACGCGAACCCCGCGGGCAACTATGCGTTGGTCGACAGGGGACAGCACTGGGTCCGGGGAGCTCATCCCAGTACTACCTCACTCACGTCGGCGTTCGACTTGTCGGCGACGTAGCGCTCGACGACCTGGGTCCACTCGCCGCGAGCGGTGAGCAATAGCTCGGAGAACTCGCGGATGGCGCCGAAGCCGCCCGCCCGGGTGAGCTGCAGCTTGGCCACGTCGCGGATCTCGGGCACCGCATTGCCGACGGCAACCGGCAGAGCGACCACGCGCAAAATGCCGAGGTCCGGAAAGTCGTCGCCAACGAACGCCGTCTCGGCCAGCGTATAGCCCTCACGCGCCAGGAGACGCTGGAGCGCCGGGAGCTTCCGGGCTTGGTCGTCCTGGGCGACGCCGTCGACGCGAAGCTCGGCCGCACGGAGGCGTACGCTCTCGGAGACCCGGCCCGTCACGATCATCACGCGGAGACCCGCCTCGCGCATGCAGTAGATGCCGAAGCCATCCTGGATGTCGTAGCGCTTGAACTCGTGCGCCGTGCCGCCGACATCGCCCAGGTAGATCCCACCGTCGGTGAGGACGCCGTCGACGTCCAAGCCGACAACCTTAATGCGCCGCGCGAGCGCCGGGTCGATTACTGGCGGCATCGCGTCCAGAGGTCGATCGCGCGATCGATCAGTGCGTCCAGCTCCGACAAGGGGAGCATATTCGGGCCGTCGCTCGGCGCCTTGTCGGGATCCGGGTGCGTCTCGAGAAAGAGCCCGTCGGCGCCCGCCGCGACGGCCGCCAGCACGAGATCCGGGATGCACTCACGGACTCCACCGCTCGACCCCTCGGCGCCCTTCCCTGGCTGCTGCACGCTGTGCGTCGCGTCGAAGATCACCGGCGCGTCGCAGGCGGCGCGCAGGCGGCGAAAGTTGCGCATGTCGACGACGAGGTCACCGTAGCCGAAGAACGTTCCGCGCTCGGTCACCGCGACTTCCGAGGGCCCTGAGCAGCGCACTTTCTCTACGGCGCCCCGCATGCCGTCGGGATGCATCCACTGGCCCTTCTTGATATTCACGGGGAGGCCAGTGGCGCCCGCCGCGATGAGGAGATCGGTTTGCCGGCACAGGAACGCGGGGATCTGGAGGACGTCGACCACGTCCGAGACTTCCTCGCATTGCTCCGGCTCGTGCACGTCGGTCAGGACACGGAGACCCGACGCCTTGCGAACGCGCTCCAGCGCGGCCAGACCGAGGTGCAGGCCCGGCCCGCGGGCGGCGCTGACGTTGGAACGGTTCGCCTTGTCGAAGCTGGCCTTGTAGATCACCCCACCCGGCACGCGCGGCGCCAGCCGCGCGAGGTGCTCGGCCACCTGCAGGTTGAGCGCGTCATCCTCCAGGACACAGGGCCCGGCGATGAGAAAGAAGGCTTTTGGCGGAAACGCGCTCGGCACAGGGCCCTTAGTCCGCGGCGACGTCGAGGCGAACGCTCGCCGGACGACGGGCGTTCGCGCGCGCCACCGCCGCGGAGATGAACCCGGCGAACAACGGATGCGGGCGCGTTGGACGCGATCTGAGCTCGGGATGGAACTGGCAGCCCAAGTACCACGGGTGGCTCGGCAGCTCGATCATCTCGACGAGGGAGCCATCGGGTGAGAGGCCGGAGAGCCGGAGCCCGGCCTCGACCAGCGCGTCGCGATAGGTGTTCGACACCTCGTAGCGATGCCGATGCCGCTCGCGCACTTCGCTCACGCCATAGATCTCGGCCGCCTTCGAGCCCTTGGCCAGACGGCAGACGTAGGCGCCGAGTCGCATCGTACCGCCCATGTCGGTCACGTGCTGCTGCTCTTCCATGAGCGAGATCACGGCGTTCGAGCACTCCGGGGCGAACTCGATCGAGTTCGAGTCGGAGAGGCCGACGACGTTGCGCGCGAACTCGACGATCGCGACTTGCATGCCGAGGCAGATCCCGAAGAACGGGAGGCCGATCTCACGCGCGGCGCGGATCGCTTCGATCATGCCCTCTATCCCGCGCACCCCGAATCCCCCGGGTACGAGGAGGCCGTCATATTCGCTCAAAATCTCACGTGCAACGGTCTGACTCGTGAACGTATCGCTGCCGACCCAGCTGACGTCGACTCCGACGTCGTTCGCGATGCCGCCATGAATCAACGCTTCGGATACGCTCTTGTAGCTGTCGGCCAGCTCAGTGTATTTGCCGACGACGGCGATTTTTACACGCGAGCTTGGGCTCACGATGCGCTGGACCATCGCTCGCCAGTTCGCGAGGTCTGGCGCGGGGCGGTTCAAGGACAAGCGACGGGCAATGCGCTCATCCATGCCTTGCTCATGGAATAGGAGCGGGATCTGGTAGATCGTCGGGACGTCGCGGCTCTCGATGACCGCGCCGAATTCGACGTTGCAGAAGAGCGCAATCTTCCGCTTCGTGTCTTCCGTGAGCGGGCGCTCGCTGCGGCAGATCAGGATATCCGGCTGGATTCCGATCTCCATCAGCTCACGGACCGAGTGCTGCGTGGGCTTCGTTTTGACTTCACCCGCCGCGGCGATGTACGGGACCAGCGTGAGGTGAATGAACAGTGTGTTTTCGCGGCCAATTTCCTGGCGGAATTGACGGATGGCTTCCAGAAATGGCTGAGACTCGATATCGCCGACGGTGCCGCCGATCTCGACGATCACGACGTCGTTCTCGGGCGCGATGCGCTTCATCGCGGCTTTGATCTCGTCCGTGATGTGCGGGATCACTTGGACCGTGGAGCCCAGGTACTCGCCACGGCGTTCCTTCGTGATCACGTTCAGGTAGATGCGCCCGGTGGTGACGTTGTTCGTCTGGGAGAGTGAGCGATCGATAAAACGCTCGTAATGCCCGAGATCGAGATCGGTCTCGGCGCCGTCATCGGTGACGAAGACCTCGCCGTGCTGGAATGGCGACATCGTGCCGGGGTCGACGTTCAAGTACGGGTCGAACTTCATCATCGTCACACGCAACCCGCGCTCGACGAGCAGTCGGCCAAGCGAGGCCGCGGCGATTCCCTTCCCGAGGGAGGAGACGACGCCTCCCGTGACGAAAATGAACCGTGTTTGCTCGAGTGTCGGCTCGCTGGCCATTTTATCGCCGTCCTCCATTGTGCAAAGTAAGAATCCCTTCTGCTCGCTTGAGATCGTCCTCGGTGTCGATCCCGCCGCCTGGAGGGGTCTCGGCTACCACGGCGACCCCGATGGTCTCGCCCGCGGCTAACGCGCGGAGCTGTTCCAGGCGCTCGACGACTTCCAACGGATGCGGCGGTCGCGCGACCCACGCGGCCAGCGCTGGTCGCGTATAGGTGTAGAGACCCAGGTGCTGCCGGACCAGCCCATTGCGCACGGACTCGTCGGAGGCATCGCGCAACCACGGAATCGGGGCGCGCGAGAAATACAACGCCCGCCCGGAATCGTCGACGATCACTTTCACGATCGACGGGTCCTGCAATATCGCGGGAGAAGCGGGCACCGCGGCTGTCCCAAGTTGGAACACGCCACCGGCGACCTGCGCGATCGCTCCGCGTACGGCTTCGACGCCGATGAACGGCTCGTCACCCTGCACGTTCAGAATCAGATCGTAGCCGGCGTACTCCGCTCGCGCCGCGACCTCGGCGACGCGGTCGGTCCCCGAGACGTGCGACGGACTCGTGAGCGCGCACTCGGCGCCCGCGGCGCGGACCACGTCGGCCACCTCCTCGCTCTCGGTCGCGACGACCACCCGATCAGCGACATCCATCTCGGCCACACGCGACCAGACTCGGACGACGAGCGGGGTGCCGGCAAGAAGGCGGAGCGGCTTTCGCGGGAGGCGAACCGCCGCGAGGCGGGCTGGGATCACCGCAAGAGTTCTCATGCGCGGAGCGGCCGCGCGGCTGCAAAATTCACGCCACGAAAGCTATCAGAATAGCGGGGTGGTTGGCAACACCGCGCCAACCGCGAAATCATGGTGTCCCGTGGCGGGATCGACGAGCAGGACGAACTGGAAGATCCCGATGATCGCCTGGGGCCCGATGTTGTTCGTGAAGTGCGGCAAGTGCCGGACGCCGGCCGCGCCGGTCGTGTAGTAGGGGCCGATTTGCGGCGGGCCGAAGAGCGGGATCGAGAAGAGATGGATCGGGATCAAATAGCTGGCCGAGAGCCACACGAGATCGTCGCCGCCCTCTTGGAGCATGAACAAGGTCGGGATCGTCGGTGCGCCACCGACGTAGGCGTAGCGCTGCGCGGGCGAGGCGTGGCCGCCGGTCACGACATCGTGCGTCAGGAACTCGAACGTGTGGTCAGCGATCGCCGGAACTTTCACATCCGCGTCGAGTGTGGTCTGGACCCAGGTCCCCGACACCGGCGACGTGAATGGGACCTCGAGCCCGAAGCTCCCGTTCGCCGAAATCCCTTCGGGTGACGTCCACAACCCTCTCAAGCCGCCGATCGCGGAGATAATCCGACCCTGTGTGATGGGCGGGTTGACGCGCCGGACGCCCGATGTATCCAACGGGTTGATCAAGCTCCACGCATAGTGGCGCGAGTGCAGGTCGGGACCAACGGACCGGTCGAACTCGTCATTCAGCGAGACGTACGGCGCGATGTTGTTCTGCTTGTCGCCGTATGTCTTGTTGGCGAGCAGCGAGAAGTGATCGGATCGATAGTAGTTTCGCGCGTCGGACCCCGCGCCCAGCGTCGCGGTGGAGTTGTAGTATCCGGGTCGACTCCACGCATCGTTCGTGAGCGTCGTCCGCTCGCCCAGGAACGTCAGGAACCGCCAGTTGATGGCGAGCGATGGATCGAAGTGGCCGAGGTTCGATCGGTACGTGACGAGCGGTGACAGGTGCAGGTGCAGGCTATCGAAATTCACGTTCGGGCCCCAGCTCGCGGAGAGCCCGTCGCTCCGATCGTAGCTCGGGATGCGAAAGCCGTAGAACACTGGAAAGCGCACGCCGACGAGCGGAGCGAGGCCGCGCGGCCAGTATTCGACCGTCACGGTCGGCCCATCGTTCTTGAGCTGGATCTTCTCGCACGGTTCGATCACGACGCCGTAGCGAACCGACGCCTGCGCCGACGCGTACACGCCGCCGCAGATCGCGATCGCGTGGCCGTCGATGTGCGAGCCGGGATGGAGGTAGAGGTCGCCGCCGATCACCATCACGTCGCCTTTGACCGTGTCTTCGACGGCGACGGCTTTGGCGATGAGCACGATCGACCTCGGGATCGTCGCCCCACGGGCGAGCGTCATCGTCGTCGTGTCGGTGCCGCAGACCATCTCGTGTGGCTGCGCGAGAACCGCGCGGACGACGGGGCCGCTGACGGCGCTATGCGCGTCGATGAGACGCGCGCTCAGGCAGTGCGGTCCCTCCTCCTGCTGGGCGTGCGCCGAACTGCCCGCGATGAGCGCCGAGAGAAGCGCGAAGCGTAAGCGTCTCACGCCGCGCGTTTCGCCAGGCTCAAGAAATTCGCCAGAATTTGCCGGCCGCTGGTCGTCAGGATCGACTCGGGGTGGAACTGCACGCCCCACACCGGATGCGTACGATGGCGGACGGCGTGGATCTCGTCCGGGTCGTCGGTTGCGCGGGCGATGATCTCGAGCTCGGACGGCAGCGACCGCGGATCGACGATGAGCGAGTGATAGCGCATCACGTCGAGCGGTGACTCTACCCCCGCGAAGATGCCACCACCGTCGTGCACGACGCGTGACCGCTTCCCATGCATCACGCGTTTCGCGCGGATGACACGGCCGCCGTAGGCCTCGCCGATCGCTTGGTGACCTAGGCACACGCCCAGGATCGGGATCTCGGCGCCCCAGCGCTTGATCAATGCGACCGTGATGCCCGCTTCGATTGGCGTCTTGGGGCCCGGGGAGATTACGATCGCGCTGGGGCGAAGAGTCCCGATATCCTCGACCGTGATGGCATCGTTCCGGTGCACGAGGGGCCGCTCACCGAGCTCACCCAGGTACTGCACCAGGTTATACGTGAACGAGTCGTAGTTGTCTAAGACGAGAATCACGGGCGTGGATGAAATTGGCGGTGGACGCGGCGCAGGTATTCCCGATCGACGTGAGTATAAATCTGCGTCGTCGAAATATCGGCGTGACCTAGCATCTCCTGTACCGCGCGGAGGTCCGCGCCACCCTCCAGCAGGTGGGTGGCGAACGAGTGCCGGAGCGTATGCGGCGACACTGGGCGGGTGATCCCGGCTTTTTGCACGTATTTCTTGAGAATCTTCCAGGCGCCCATGCGGGTCAGCGGCTGTCCTCGGGCGTTCAGGAAGAGCTTGCCTTGGGACTCCCCACGGTCGAGCTTCGGGCGGAGCTCCCTCAGATATACTCCGACGGCACCAATGGCTGAACGGCCAATGGGAACGAGGCGTTCTTTGGCGCCCTTCCCGAACACGCGGACAATGCCGTCTGATAGGAGCACGTCCTTGATGGCAATCGACAGCCATTCCGACACCCGCAGGCCGGCACCGTAGGCGAGCTCAAAGAGCGCCCGGTCTCGGAACGCGAGTGGCTCGTCGAGCTCCACCGACTGGATTAACCGCTCGGCTTCGTCGACCGTGAGCACTCCCGGGAGCGTGCGCCAACCGCGGGGGGTTTCCAGGCGCTCACTCGGGTCAGTGGTCGCGCGACCCTCGGCGAGGAGAAAGCGATAATACGTGCGAATCGCCGAGATGTTGCGGCGGATCGAGGCCGGGGCGAGCCCGAGATCCTTCATGTGGTACACGTAATCGCGCAGGAGCTTGGGCGCGATCGTACCAGGGTCGTGAGCGCCCTTGACCAGCGCGAACGTCGCGAACCGTGTGACGTCGCGCTCGTACGCCTCGTGCGTCAGGGCCGCCGCGCCTTGTTCCAGGGTGAGAAAGTCTACGAAGCGGTCGACGGCGTAGGGGCCAAGATCAACGGTCACGGGTACTCGGTGATCGTCGCGACGGCGATGCAGGCGAGGCCTTCGCCGCGGCCGATCCACCCCATGCCTTCGTTCGTCTTGCCCTTGAGACCGACGAACTCGGGCTCGATCTCGAGGACCCGCGCCAGCGCCTCGCGCATCGCGTCGCGATGGGGCCCGATCTTCGGGCGCTCGGCGATGACCGTGACATCGACGTTGCGCGGGGCGAACCCCGCCTTGTGCAGGCGCTTGACGGCCGCGAACAGCATCTTCATTGAGTCGGCGCCCTTGTTCGCGGGGTCTTGGTCGGAGAACATGGCGCCGATGTCACCGAGGGCGGCCGCGCCCAGGATCGCGTCGGTGATCGCGTGTGCGATCGCATCGCCGTCCGAGTGGCCGGCCAGGTGCACATCGCCCGGGATCTGGATGCCGCCGAGCACCATCGGGCCGCCCTCGGCGAAGCGGTGCGAGTCGTAGCCGATCCCGACCCGCGGCTGGCTCACGCTGCGATCAGTGAGTAGTCCTGCCGCCGCCGCGCCGGAGTGAAGCCCGCATCGCGGATCAGGCGGTCGAGCTCTTCGACGGTGGTGCGGTACGTGGTGTTGGCGGCCGAGACGACGTTCTCCTCGATCATGAGAGAGCCGAAGTCGTTGCACCCGAAGCGCAGCGACAGCTGGCCGATCTTGAGACCCATGGTCACCCAACTGGCCTGAAGGTTCGGCACGTTGTCGAGCGCGAGCCGGGCCAGCGCGACCGTGCGGAGATACGTCACGGCGTCGGTCTTCGGCTGCTGCGACATCGTCGGCGTGTTCTCGGGCTGGAGCGGCCAGGTGATAAAGGCCGTGAAGCCGCCGGTACGAGCCTGGACCTCGCGCACCCGCATGAGGTGCTCCAAACGCTCCGCGTTCGTCTCACCAATGCCGTACATCATCGTGACCGTGGTCTTCATGCCGGCCTGGTGGGCCAGCTCCATGATCTCGAGCCAGCGATCGGCGCCGGCCTTCTTGCGGGCCACGATGTCGCGCACGCGCTGAACCAGGATCTCGCCGCCACCGCCGGGAATGGAGTCCAGACCCGCGGACTGTAGCTCACGAATCACATCGCGCGCATCCAGGCGAAACAGCGTCGAGAAAAAGTCTATTTCGCTCGGGCTGAACCCGTGGATGTGGATCGGATGATAGGTCTTAATGTACTTGAGCAGGTCGAGATACCACTGGAACGGGATGTACGGATTATGCCCGCCTTGTATCAGAATCTGGACGCCGCCCAAGGCTTTCGTTTCGTCGATCTTCTTCCCGATTTCCTCGAACGAGAGCGTGTAGCCCTGGTGATGTTTGGGGCGACGGTAGAAGGCGCAGAACCCGCAGTCGGCGACGCAGACGTTCGTATAGTTGATGTTCCGGTCGATGATGAACGTGACGACATCGTCCGGATGCTTCTCGCGCCGCACCCGATCGGCCTCGGCGCCGAGCTCGATCAACGGCGCGCGCTCGTAGAAATCGAGCAGATCGCGCATCATGCGGCGGGCAGGAACGCGAGGCGGCCGTCCGGTACGTGACCGGCCAGGACGAGTCGCCGGAAGAAGTCCGTGAGCCCCGCCAAGTGCGGGTACGACAAGCGATAGTCGAGGCCCGACAAGTACTCGTGGCAGACCTCGAGTGACATCCCGGTCGTCTGCGCCGCCTGTTCAGCCAAGACGTCGAGATGGGCGAGCCCCCAGTCGCGTGACGCAATCAGCCCCGCGTGCACGCGGAGGGCTTCCGCCACGGGCGTCGTGCGCTGGGCAACCCAGACGGCGAACACGAACGGGAGACCAGTCCACGTCTTCCACTCGCTCCCGAGGTCGTACCGGTACGCATAGGGCGTGGCCGAGCCATCCAACAGGAGCGCCGCGTCGCCGATGACGAGCCGCGCATCGTGCGGCTCCTCGTCGAACCGCGCGATGTCGCCGATCTCGGCGTCGCCGGGAATGAAATCGGGCTCGGCGCGCCAGACGTGGTCGAACAAGAGCTCCAAGAGCGCGACCGCGGTCATCGAGCTGCGGCTCACCAGCACGCGGCGGCCGTCGAGCTCTTGGACGGGGCGTTTCGAGAACAGCATCACGCTGCGGACCGGGCCGTCGCAGGAGATCGCCAGGTCGGGTAGGAGCAGATACCGGGCGCTGTCGCGAGCGTATTCGACGGCCGAGACGACGCTGATGTCGAGCGAGCCGGCGGCCATCAAAGCGTTCAACGCCGTAGGGACACCCGAGACCAACTCGCCGTCCAGTGACACTACACCCCGATCCACTGCTCCATACACGGGGTAGCAGTTCACGTAGGGAATCCTACCGATCCGGAGGCTCATGCGGCGACCCCGAGGGGTTCGATGGGGTGATACAGCGCATCGCGCTCGACCGGAGTCTTCCCAGCCCCGCGAATCAAGTTCATGACCTCGGCGCGGGTCATGCCCTGGGCCGTGTGGGCCCCGGCCTCGTGGTAGATCTTCTCGCGGACGACCGTGCCTTCGAGATCGTTCACGCCGAACGAGAGCGCAGTCTGCGAGAGAAAGGGCGTGACCATGATCCAGTGCGTCTTGATATGGTCGAAGTTGTCCAGGTACAGGCGGGCGACGGCCAGGTTCTTCAGATCATCAAATCCTGTCGTCGCGGTTCCAGTTCGCCCGAGGGTGACACCGAGCTCGTTGTTGTCCGGGTGGTAGGCGAGCGGGATATAGGCGAGGAAGCCGCCGGTCTCGTCCTGCAGGCTCCTGAGGGCGCTGAGATGCTCGATGCGATCCTCGAGCGTCTCGACGTGGCCATAGAGCATCGTGCAATTCGTCCTGATGCCCAGCCGGTGCGCGATCCGGTGGACGTCGAGCCACTCGTCGGCGCCGAGCTTCCGGTCGGCGATCGTCGCGCGGACCGCCCGAGAAAATACCTCGGCGCCCCCGCCCGGTAGCGTATCGAGCCCGGCCTCGCGAAGCGCGACCAGCACGGCCTCGACCGACATCTTCTCGATGCGCGCGATGTGCGCGATCTCGACGGCGGTCAGCGCCTTGATGTGCACATGAGGGTGGCGAGCCTTGAGCCCACGAAACATCTCGGCGTAGTACTCGAGGCTCGCATGCATATCGAGACCGCCGACGATATGAAACTCGCGCGTGTCGTCGTGGGCCTCGGCGTAGACCTGGTCGAGCGTGTAGTGATAGGCGCCCGACTCTTTCGGGAGGCGGGCGAACGAGCAGAACACGCACGTCTTCCGCAGGATGCAGATATTCGTCGGGTTGATGTGCTGGTTCGAGGCGAACATCACACGGTCACCGTGCTTCGCGCGGTTTACCGTGTCGGCGAGGTAGCCGAGGCCGAGGATATCGGGGGAGCGAAACAGCGCAACGCCATCCGCGTCGGTGAGCCGGACGCCGGAGACGACTTTCTCGGCGATCGCGAAGAGTGCAGGATCAGCGAACCTCATACACGGCGGAGTGCCAGTGTGACGTTGTGTCCGCCGAACCCGAAGCTGTTCGTGAGCGCCGCTTGGAAGTCCCGGCGCACGGGCGCGTTCGGCGTGTAATTGAGATCGCACGACGGATCGGGCGTCTCGTAATTGATCGTCGGCGGGACGGTGCACTCGCGCAACGCGAGCGCGGTGAAGATGAACTCCGCTCCGCCGGCCGCGCCGAGCATGTGCCCGGTGGCGGATTTGGTGGAGCTGACGTTGATGTCCTTCGCGCGATCGCCGAATACACCCTTGATCGCCGTCGTCTCGCTGATGTCGCCGGTTGGCGTCGACGTGCCGTGCGCGTTGATGTAGCCGACGTCGTCGGCACTGAGACCGGCGTCCGCCATCGCGGCGCGCATGGCACGCTGGGCGCCTTCCCCGCCCGGCGCGGGCGCCGTGAGGTGATAAGCGTCCCCCGTGGCGCCGAACCCGACGACCTCGGCGTGAATGCGGGCGCCGCGGGCGCGGGCGTGCTCCCATTCCTCGAGGATGACGATGCCGGCGCCCTCGCCCATCACGAAGCCATCACGCGTTGCGTCGAATGGGCGTGACGCGGTCGCGGGTGTGTCGTTGCGCTCGGAGAGCGCCTTCATGTTCGCGAACCCACCGATAGCCATCGGTGTCACCGTGGCCTCGGCGCCGCCCGTGATCATCACATCGGCGTCGCCATACTGGATCGCGCGGAACGCCGCGCCGATCGCGTGGGCACCCGTCGCGCACGCCGACACCGTGGCGTAGTTGGGCCCCTTGGCATTGAAGCGCATCGACACAATGCCCGCCGCGATGTCAGCAATGAACATCGGGATAAAGAACGGGGAGATCCGCGAGGGGCCGTTCTCGTGATACACATCGTGCTGCTCTTCGAAGCTCTTGAGTCCGCCGATGCCGCTGCCGACGATCACCCCGATGCGCTCAGGGGGGATGCCGGCAGCAGAGCCGTTCACGGCGAGGCCAGAGTCGCGCATCGCCTGCACCGAGGCGGCGAGCGCGTACTGGGTGTACATATCGGACCGCTTGGCTTCCTTGCGGTCCATGTAGAGCAGCGGATCGAAGCCCTTGACCTCGGCCGCGAACCGTACCGGGAACGCCGATGCATCGAACTTGGTGATGGGCGCGGCTCCGCTCACGCCCTTGAGCAGCGAAGCCCAAGTCGCCGCCACGTCATTACCGACGGGCGAGATCATGCCCAGTCCGGTGACGGCGACCCGGCGACGCGTCATGCGGCGATCTTTTGATTCAAATACTTCATGGCATCGCCGACCGTCTTCAACTTCTCGGCGTCCTCATCCGGGATGTCGATATTGAACTCCTTCTCGAACTCCATGACCAGCTCGACGATGTCGAGACTGTCAGCACCAAGGTCCTCGATGAAGTTCGCGTCGTCGGTCAGCTTCTCGCGCTCGACGCCGAGCTCCTTCTCGATAATCTCCTTGACTTTCTCTTCATTACCGGACATGCGCCCCTCGGTGGGTCAGAAGGTTGTTGGACAAGCTGCAAATCTAACGTTTTCGCTACCCTACATCACCATGCCCCCGTCCACGACAAACACCTGTCCGGTGATATAGGACGCGTGGTCGGACGCGAGGAAGGTGACCAGTGATGCGATGTCATCCGGCGTGCCCAAGCGCTCCAATGGAATTTGGCGCATGAGCGTCTCGCGCGCATCCGGGGTCATCGCCTGAATCATGTCCGTCTCGATAAAACCGGGTGCGATGACGTTCGCCAGCACGTTCCGCGCGGCGAATTCTTTGGCCACGGATTTCGTGAGGCCAATGAGGCCGGCCTTACTGGCAGCGTAATTCGACTGCCCTTTGTTGCCGACCAGGCCGACGACGCTCGAGATATTGATCACGCGGCCCCAGCGGCGCTTCATCATCCCGCGGACCGCGGCCCGGGTCGTGACGAATGCGCCGCGCAGGTTCGCGTTGATCACCTCATCCCAGTCGGCGTCCTTGAGGCGCGGCAGGATGTTGTCGCGTGTGATACCGGCGTTGTTCACGAGGATATCAACCGCGCCGAACGCGCTCTCGACCGCGGCGATCATCGCGACCGCCGACTCGGTGTTGGCGACATCGGCCGCGAACCCCTGGGCGCCGTGCCCGAGCTCCGCGGCCGCCGACTGCGCGGTCTCGGCGCTGCGGCCAACAACCGCCACACGCGCTCCGGCGGCCGCGAGCGAAGCGGCTATCGCGCGACCGATCCCGCGCGTCGCACCGGTCACGACCGCGGCCTTGCCCGTGAGATCGATTTTCATACCAGCACCGCGAGCACCGCTTCGATCTCAGCGGGTGTGCCGCACGAGGCAGTTTTGACCTGCGGCGCGATGCGCTTCACGAGACCCGTGAGCACACTGCCGGTGCCGACCTCCAAGAAGAGCGCATCGGGATATTGCCCCGCGAGGTTGCGAATCGTGTCCACCCAGCGAACCGGCGACGTGAGCTGGTGTAATAGTTTGAGGCGCGCAACGTCAGGCGATGTCGAGGGTTGCGCGTCGACGTTAGAGTAGATTGGCAGCTGGGCTTCCGCGAACCCGGCTTCGTCGAGCGCGGCCTTGAGACCGGGAGCAGACGAAGCCATCAATGGCGAGTGGAATGCGCCGCTCACGGGCAGACGAATCGCGCGCTTGGCGCCGCGCTCTTTCGCGATGGCCATCGCGCGCTCGACGGCGTCGACTTCGCCCGAGATCACGATCTGGTCAGGCGCGTTGTAATTCGCCGCGACGACCGTGCCGCCGGCCTCGGCGCAGATATCCTCGATCGGCGAAGACGTGGTGCCGAGGATCGCCGCCATCGTGCCCGATGACGCCTGCCGCATGAGCTCGCCACGACGGCGGACGAGACGAGCGGCGTGTCCGAGCGACAATGCGCCGGCCGCGTGGTAGGCCGTGAACTCGCCCAGCGAGTGACCGGCAGCCGCGACAGCGTGCGGCGCGAGAACGGCCCATACCGCGGCGCTGTGAGCCAGCAAGGCTGGCTGCGCGTTGTCGGTCATCGTGAGCTCGTCGGCCGGGCCATCGAACATGAGTTGGGTGAGCTTGAAGCCGAGCGCTGCATCGACCGTCGTCAGGGCCGCTTGCGCCGCGGGAAAGGCCGCGGCGAGATCGCGGGCCATGCCGGGCTTCTGGGACCCCTGCCCTGGGAACAGCGCGACGACTTTCTGGGCCGCGCTCAAAACCGTACCACCATCGATGCCCACGTGAGTCCGGCGCCGAAGGCCACGAGCAAAGCCGTCGTGCCCTCTTTCACCCGGCCGCACTCGATCGCCTCGTCCAGCGCGATCGGCACGGATGCCGACGACGTGTTCCCGTAGCGGTCGACGTTGATGAAGACCTTGTCCAACGGCATGTTGGCGTGCTTCGCGGTCGCCTCGATGATCCGCACGTTGGCCTGATGCGGGATGAGGAGATCGATGTCGTTCCCGGTCAGGCGCGCGCCGTCGAGCGCGCGGTCCACGGCCTCGGCCATCGAGCGCACGGCGTACTTGAAGATCTCGCGGCCCTGCATCTTCACGAACGAGCAGCCGTTGTCTGGCGCCGGCCGATACAGCAGCTCGGCGAGCGCGCCATCGCTGCGCGTGAACGAGGAGAGGATCCCCTTGTGCGCCTTCGAGCGCTTGACGACCGCGGCACCGGCGCCATCGCCGAAGAGCACGCAGGTCGTGCGGTCCGTCCAGTCCAGGATGGCGCTCATCTTCTCGGACCCGATGACGAGGATCGTCTCGGCCGAGCCGGTGGCGATCATGCCCTCGGCGAGCGTGAGGCCGTAGAGCCAACCGGAGCAGGCGGCCGCGATGTCGAAGGCCGCGGCGCGAGAAGCGCCGAGTGCCGCCTGGATCGAGACGGCGGTCGAGGGCAGCGGGCGGTCTGGGGCGGCGGTGCTCAGGATAATGGAGTCGAGCTCGCCGGGGGTGACGCCGGCGCGTTGCATCGCCTTCCGCGCGGCATCGACGCCCATGGAGCACGTCGACTCGCCGTTCTTCGCGATGTAGCGCTGGTGGATCCCGGAGCGCTCGACGATCCAGTCGTGCGACGTCTCGATGCCGATCGAGGCGAAGTCGTGGTTCGTCATCACGTGCGACGGGAGGCCGCGGCCGGTGCCGGCCAGGTAGGCGATCGGGCGCTTCACGCGGAGACCGACTGGGACAGGCGGCGGCTCGCGTGCTCGGTCATGTGGCTCTCGACGGCCCGCAACGCGACGCGAATCGCGTTCTTGATCGCGCGGTCGTTCGACTTGCCGTGCGAGATGATGCTCACGCCCTGAACGCCCAGGAGCGGCGCGCCGCCGTGCTCCGAGTAGTCGAGTTGCGCCAGGCCCCGCTGCAACTGCTTGGGGTCCATCTTGAGTCCTTCGCCGATCCAGCGTGTCACGACCGGGGCGATCGACTCGTAGAACTTGAGGAGGACGTTGCCCACAAAGCCATCGCAGACCACGACGTCGATCGGGCCTCGTTCGCTCTGGCCCAACGGGATGTCTCGGCCCTCGACATTTCCCTGAAAGTTGAGGCCAGAGGTCCTGAGCATCGCGTTGGCCTCTTTCACGACGGCATTCCCTTTCTCGTCTTCTTCGCCAACCGACAACAAGCCGATCACGGGATTTGGCCGGTTCAAGAGATCTTCGGCGTAGACCGAGCCGAGGCGGGCGAATTGCACGAGCTCCTCGGCCGAGCAGTCGACATTGGCGCCGCTGTCGAGGACGAGAACGGGCTTGAGAGCCGTTGGAAACACGGTGCCGATCGCGGGCCGCTCGAGGCCGGGCATCAGCTTGAGAATGCGCATGGATGCCGCCATCTGCGCGCCGGTGTTGCCGGCCGAGACGAACGCATCCGAGAGGCCGCGGGGCTGGAGCTCGAGACCAACGACCATGGAGCTCGCCTTGCTGCGCAGGGCGACACTCGGCTTGTCCGTCATCGCGATCACGTCCGCGGCCGGAACAATCTCCAAACGCGAACGGTCAGCCTTCAGGGCATCGAGCTCGGCTTCGATGACGGCTGGCTGTCCAACGAGTTGGATCGTGTGAGCGGCGGGCAGCTCCGCGAGGGCGAGCAGCGCGCCGGCAATCGCGGCGCGGGGGGCGTGGTCACCCCCCATCGCGTCCAACGCGATGCGCGCCAAGGCTTAAGCCTCTTTGGCTACGACTCGCTGCTCACCCGCATAGTACCCGCACTCCTCGCACACATGGTGTGGGCGCTTCATGCTGTTGCAGCGCGGACATGCCTGCAGCACGATCGCCGGCGCCGTCTTGTGCGTGTTGCGTGCGCGCTTCTTTCGCTTCGAGGTACGTCTCTTCGGAACGGCCATTGCTAGTGATGGTCGGAGTGGTCGCGGGCAGCTTTGAGCGCCGCCCACCTGCTATCGGTTGCCGGCTCGCAGGAGCACGCGCCGGCGTTCAAGTCAGCCCCGCATGTGGGACACAAGCCGCGGCAGTCCTCACGACACTGGACATACGCCGGCGCGGCCAGGAGCCACTGTTCGCGGATGGCCGGCCTCAGATCGAGGCCGTTCTCCCGCGGGTCGAACACGAACACATCAGGATCTTCGAGATCGTCGGAGCCGTCCTCTACGAACACGAAATGCGCTGGCTCCGCGACATCCACGTCAACGTCGGTCAAACACTTCCGGCATTCACCATGAACCGCCCCGGCAATCCGGCCGCTGAAATAATACCGGGCTGAGCCGGCCTGCGAGAGCCGCCCAGTCACCCGGACACCTGCGACCGGTACCGTATCGTGCTCCTGCCACACCGGGTCGCCGGACTCTAACACACCATCAACAGTCGCGGCGGCCGACGAGAGCGAGCGGAGGTCGAACACCAACATAGCACGGTAAGATACGCCCCTACGGGGGCTTACGGTAGCGTCTGGATTACCTCGGCCACCAATACCGCATCGTGGCGATGGCAATCGCGAGAACCACCATGTAGACACCGCAGCGCCGCCACGAACAGTTGGAAGGCCTCGTCGAGGCTCATGGGTGCGCTCGCTCGTCGACAGCACCGGCCTAGGCGCCGGTCAACACGTCTGATTGGGCGAAGAAGAAGCCGATTTCGCGGGACGCGTTGTCGTCGGAGTCCGACGCGTGGATTGCGTTTCGCTCCTTTGACTCGGCGTAGAGCTTCCGGATGGTGCCGGGAGCGGCTTGGGCCGGGTCGGTGGCGCCGATGACGACGCGGAGAGTGGAGACGGCGTCGTCGCGGGAGAGGGCGATCGGCATGCACGGGCCTGAGGTCATGAAGGCGACCAGCGACGAGTAGAATGGGCGCTCGCGGTGGACCTCGTAGAAAGTGCCGGCTTGGGCCGGGGTCAGGTGGAGGACGCGGGTGGCGAGGACGCGGAAGCCTGCGTTTTCCAGGTGCGCGAGAATGAGGCCGGCCTTGCCGGTGGCGAAGGCGTCCGGCTTGATGATGGCGAGAGTTCGGGTCATTACGATCCTATCAGTTTGCGAACGATGTCACCGCGGGTGAGAAATCCGACGAGCAGGCCGTCCCGGACGACCGGGACGCGCTCGACATCCTTGTTCGTCATGAGCGACGCCACCTCGGCGAGCGGCTCGTCGGGCGAGACGCAGAGCACCTGGCGCGTCATCACGTCGCGTACCGTGCGACGTGGGGGTTTGGGCGTGGGGCGGTCGGCGCCGGCCTGGCCGCCCTGGAGATAGCTGCCGAGGAGGTCGCGCACCAGGTCGCGCGAGGACAGCATGCCGACGAGGCGGCCGTCGACCTCGACGACCGGGAGTGCGCTGACGCGCCAGCGGACCATCTCGCGGGCCGCCTCCTTGACCGGCGTGTCAGGGCGCGTGGTGTGCGGACGCTCGGTCATCATCTCGCGCACCGTGAGTTGGGCCGGCAGCTCGTACTCGCGCAGTTCCTCGAGTTGGACCAACGCCTGGGGGGTTTCTTGCGCGAGAACCGCGTCGACCCGTTCGGCGCTCGATAAGAATCGCGCGAACGCACCGACGACTTGCAGGTAACGAGCCGCGAGACGGGGAGGTGCGACCACTAACAGCAATACACGCGCGCATTGGCGATCGCCGTCGGAGAGCTCGCGGCAGATTGCGTTTTCGGCGGTGCCGAGCGCGACGATGAGTTGGGACGTGGCATCGGTGCGATAGTGCAACAGAAACGCTCGATCGCCCATGGCGACGATGTCTTCCGGGAGCTCTTCGTCGATGCGCTGACGGAGCTTTTCGGCGTCGGTGACGGCGCCTGATTTTTCCAGCTGGGCGACCAGCTCGCGCGCGGCATCCTCGACCGTGGTCGCTTGGAGCCGGACCACGACGCGATCCGCGCGGAGCAAGTCAGCCAGTGTCACTTGCTGACGACAGCGGCCAAGCGCTCGCGCACGAGACCAACGACGTCCACCGGGCGATCAGCGACGGGTATGCCGGCCGCGCGCAGGGCCGCGACCTTGTCGGCGGCCGTCTGGCCGGCGCCGCCGGCGATTGCGCCTGCATGACCCATCCGGCGGCCTGGCGGTGCCGTGCGGCCGGCGATGAACCCGACGACCGGCTTCGTCATCTTGGACCTGACATAGTCAGCGGCATCTTGCTCATCGCTGCCGCCGATCTCGCCGATCATCACGACCGCTTCGGTCGCCGGATCGGCTTGGAACGCCGCGAGGCAGTCGACGAAGTTCGTGCCGTTGATCGGGTCACCACCGATGCCAACGCACGTCGTTTGACCGAGGCCCGCTTTCGTGAGCTGGTTGACGACTTCGTAGGTGAGGGTGCCGGAGCGACTCACCAAACCGATCGGGCCCGGTGTACAGATGCGGCCAGGTATGATTCCGACTTTGCTCGCGCCTGGGGAGATGAGACCCGGGCAGTTTGGACCGATGAGGCGCGCTTTGTGTTCTTTGACGTACGGATAGACGCGCGTCATGTCGAGGACGGGCACGCCCTCGGTGATGCAGACAATGAGCGGGATCGCCGCGGCCGCGGCCTCCATGATCGCGTCGGCCGCGAAGAGCGGCGGCACGTAGATCACCGACGTGTTCGCGTGGGTCGCCAACACGGCGTCAGCCACCGTGTTGAAGATCGGCACGCCCTCGAATGTCGTGCCGCCCTTCCCTGGCGTGACGCCCGCCACGACCTTCGTGCCGTACTCGATCGCCTGGCGCGTGTGGAACGAGCCATCGCGGCCGGTGATGCCCTGAACGACCAGGCGCGTGCCGGAATCGATATAGATGCTCACGCGGCAGCCCCCAGTTTGACGGCTTGTTGGACGGCGGCATCCATGTCGGTCATCGCCGAGAGTCCACGGGCCGCGAGAATCTTTACCGCCTGCTCCTCGTTCGTGCCCGTGAGACGAATCACGAGTGGCACCGTTGGCGGTGACTGGTCGAGGGCCTGGACGATGCCATTGGCCACGTCATCGGTTCGCGTGATCCCGCCGAAAATGTTGAACAGGATGACGCGCACCTTTGGGTCCGCGGTGATGATCTTGAGCGCGTTGACGACCTTCTCCGGGTTCGACGAGCCGCCGATGTCCAGGAAGTTCGCGGGCTGGCCGCCGTAGTATTGCACGAGATCCATGGTGGCCATCGCGAGACCTGCGCCGTTGACGACGCAGCCCACGTTGCCATCGAGTTTGATAAAGGTCAGGTTCGCTTTGCGCGCGGCCGTCTCGCTCGGGTCTTCGGAGCTTTCGTCGCGCAGCGCCGCGATCGATGGGCTGCGTTCGAGGCCGTTGTCGTCGATCACCATTTTCGCATCGACGGCGATCAACGAACCATCGGGTTGGGTGACCAGCGGGTTGATCTCGGCCAGCGTCGCGCCGCTCGCTTGGAAAGCATTGTACAACTGCGCCATGATGCGCGCGGCCGCGCGGGCTTTCGACGCGTCGTTATACAAGAAGTAGCCTAAGCCCAGCGCTTCGAACGGCAGAAGACCGTAGCGTGGGTCGACGGAGAGCTTGCGGATTTTCTCCGGGGTTTTCTCGGCGACTTCTTCGATGTCGATACCGCCCGCCGGGCTCACCATGAAGAGCGCGCGCTTGCAGGCGCGATCGAGGATCAAGCCGACGTAGGCTTCGTGGACGATCTCGGCGGCCGGCGTGACGAGGACTTTGTGGACCGGGAATCCCTTGATCGTGAGCGCCAAGATCTTTGCCGCAACTTCACGGGCTTCGTGTGGTGTCTTGGCGAGCTTGACACCGCCCGCTTTACCGCGGCCACCCGCGTGCACCTGTGCCTTCACGACCACGGTGCCGCCGAAGCGTTTGGCGATCGCTTCCGCCTGATCGGGAGTCGTGGCGACGTCGCCTGGGGGAACAGGGATCCCCGACGCGCGAAGCAATTCTTTCGCCTGATATTCGTGTATGTTCATGTCTCGTTAAACTAGTCCCTTGGGGCTCGGCCGAGGATGCGACCGAGCTCGTTGAATTGGGCGGCGAACCCGGTCAGGTCGCCGCGTTTGAGCGACGCCTGCATCGCGTCGTAGAGCTCCAGCACCCGCGCGCGGAACTCGGCCGCGGTCGTAGGCGCCGGCGCCGGGCGTTGGACACTTGGTCCGAGCCCCAGAGCCTGGGCCAGCGTCCGCCCGCTCGAGGCCGTGTCGTTTGTCACGACGGCGACGCGGTCCAAGTCCGGTGCGAGATCGGCCGGCCAGGAGTATTCCGGCCGGATGAATGCCACGCCCGTGCGATACGGCACCGACCGCAGACGGCCCTCGATGATCCGACCGGCTGACGCGACGGAATCCGTCGGGCGCTCCAACCGATCACCGACGGTCGTCCAGCGCGGCCCCTCGGCGTGCGCCCGGTATCGCAGCACGGCGGCGCGAGAGCCACCGATCGCCAGGATGAGACCGGCAACTCGCTCACGCGAGTCCAGGAGCGGCAGCGACCACGTGCACGCGCTCGGCGCCGCCGGCAGCGCGAAGCACGAGACGATCGCGTTCTGACCCCCAGCCGTGCTCGAATCCGTGGCCGGGGGCGTCACCGCTCTGATGGGCGCCGTCGAGTCGCCGCGCTCGGTCGAGCGGCGGAGATAACTGACCGCGGCGACAAGCGCCTGATCGGTTCGTGGCGGCGCTTGGGCCGCGAGCGCGGGCGGCACGCGGTCCCACGGCGTGAACAGGCCCGGAAACTCGTTGACCCACGTCTGGGCGATGGGATCGAGCGTCTGGTCGCGCGCGAGCAGCACGCGTCCGGTGTACGCCTCCACGAACGCCACACCGGCGTGCTGAAAGTAGCTGACGTAGCTATCGCCATATGGCAGGTGCGCGCTCAGGGGATAGTCGTTGGAAGCCGCGTAGAGGTCGACGACCCACCACAGCGAGTCGCCGACGACCGCCGGCCAGACAACGGAGCCGAGGGCGAAGAACGGCGCGAGGGAGCGCACGCGCTCGCGCACGTCGCGCACCCTGACGACGCGCGCGTTGCGCTCGGGCAGATCCTCGGACAGGAGGCGGAGGTTCTGCGCGATCCACGCGTGGGCGAGCCGCGTGACCCATCCCTCCATCACCGGCGCCGCGACGACCCCGGTCGAATCGGCGATGACGGTATCACCGGATGCGCCTTCCTGGATCAGCGCCGGTGGCAGCGCGAGGTCGGACAGATCGGAGCGTCCGAGCGAATCGACGCGCAGCACCGAGCCTTGGGGCTCCTCGCCCGAGGCCAGCACCCGAATGCCCATCCATCGCCCACCGCCAACGGGCCGCTCGATCGCGGTCGCGATCGGGCCGACCGGCGACTCCCGCCACGCCTGTGCCTCGAACACCGACGCGCCCCGCCGTGCGCGGGACAGCGATTGCACGATGGTCGCCGGATCCCACACCGAGACGTCGCGCGCGAGCTCGGCCGGGCTCTCGATCGCCAGCGACGCCGGCGCATCGGGCATGTGCGCCGAGTCCGCGCCGAACGCCTGGTTGGTGTACAACGCACGGATGACCTGATACGGACGCTCGCGCCGCGTCGCGTCGCGCTCCGTTGCGAACTGCTCGGCGAGCCATGGACCGGCCTTGATCGCCAGGTACGGGATCAGCAGGATGCCCGTGACGAGCACGAGCGCCGTCCGCCGCTGGTCGCGCCACATCGCGAACGCGACCATGAACCCGAACGCCAGCGTGACGAACGACAGCACGAGGTTGACCGGGATGCCGACGTGGTTGTCGGCGTAGGCGAACGCGTAGAGAGGCCCGCTGCCGCTCGTGAGCGCGCCGTACATGTCGAGCCGGTAGCTCCAGGCGAGCGCGCCGAAAGCAAAAAGCGCGAGCAACGCTACGTGCCGGCGCACGTGCGTCGACATCGTGAGCTTGGCTTTCTCGTACTTGAGGCCGGGCGTGAAGAAGAAGTAGAGGACGACGACGAGCGCGGTCACCGCCGCGAGCGTCCACAGCGCCCGGACGTAGCAATCCGTCTCGAACGGCAGCCAGTAGACGAAGAACCCCAGGTCGTGCTCGAAGTACGCCTCCGACTCCCCGAACGGCATGCCGTGACGGGCGAGGACGAGGGCGGTCCAATTGTGCTCGGGTAAGGCCAGGACGAGCCCCACGATCGCCGCCAGGATCACGACGGCGGCGTTCAAGTACCGGGCGGGCAGCTCCTCGCCAATCTCGAGATCGCCCATGCGCCGTGGCAGGACGACCGAGGCGATCGACAAGCGGACCGCGTACAGGTTGGCGAGCGCGAACAGACTGGCGCCAGCGGCCGTGATCGCGCGGAGCAGCAGCTCGTTGCCGAGCCGCGTCATCCAGAGATCGCGGGCGCCGAGCGCGTCGTACCACTCGTAGCGGACGAACAGGCCGGCGGCGATCCGGCCCACGATCAGCACCAGGGCAGCGCACGCCGCCACCAGCAGGCCGACACGCCTACGCCGCGTCACGGCTGCTCAGGGGATGCTAATACCGCGCAGGCTGAGCCACCCCTCCATATCCGCCTGGATGGCGGCCAGCCGCTCGGGCGAGCTCGCCTCGAATCGCAGCACGAGGATCGGCTGGGTGTTCGACGCGCGAATGAGTCCCCAGCCGTCGCCGAACAGGACGCGGGCGCCGTCGACGTCGACGACATCGTGCCGCGTCCGATAGTGCGCGACGGCCTCCTCGACGATCGCGAACTTGCGGTCGTCCGGGCAATCGACCCGGATTTCGGGCGTCGAGTAGAACTTGGGCACCGTCGCCAACATCTGATCGAGCGACCGGCCCGACTCGGCCACGATCCGCAACAGTCTGGCCGCGCCGTAGAGCGCGTCGTCGTGGCCGTAGAAGCCTTCGGTGAAGAACATGTGGCCCGACATCTCGCCGGCGACCGGGGCGTGCATCTCCTTCATCTTCTCTTTGATCAGCGAGTGCCCCGTCTTCCACATCACCGGGACACCACCCGCGGCGGCTATCGCCATCGGAAGCGCCTGCGAGGACTTGACGTCGAAGATGATCGGCTTGCCGGTACCCGTGCGGCGGAGCACATCCCACGCGTAGAGGATCAGCACGTGGTCGCCCCAGACGATCTCTCCCCTGCCATCGACGACGCCTATGCGATCGGCATCGCCGTCGAACGCTATGCCCAAGTCCGCCCGGCGCTCGCGCACCTCGCGAATCAGATCTTGCAGATTCTCGACGACGGTGGGATCTGGATGATGGTTTGGGAACGTGCCGTCGGACTGGCAAAACAGATACGACACATCCAGCCCGAGGCGACCGAACAACTTTCCGGCGACCAGCGACCCCGCGCCATTCCCACAGTCTATTACGACTTTCAAACGGCGAGACAACGGGCCCGTGCGCTCGACCATGTCATCGACGTAGCGGTCGATCACTTGGGCATGGCGCACCGTGCCCGGTTTGTCGGCGCGAAGCGAGACGCCGTCCCGCGCGAGGCCGTACAGGTGTTGGATACCATCGCCATGGATCGACGATGTGCCCAGGGAGAGTTTGAAGCCGTTGTATTCTGGCGGGTTGTGCGAGCCCGTGATCTGAATGCCCCCGATCACTCCCTCATGGTGAAGGGACCAGTACAAGAGGGGCGTTGGGACGACGCCGACGTCGACGACGTCCACACCGCTCACGGTCAGCGCGGAGACCAGCGCGTCACGGAGCATGGGGCCGCTCGGCCGGTTGTCACGGCCGACGGCGACTGGGCCCTGAATGCCCCGCTCCGCCAACAGTGCGGCGTAGGAACGGCCGACGGCACCCGCGGCGTCGGCCGTGAGGTCCCGCCCGACGATGCCGCGAACGTCGTACTGGCGGAAGATCCCGGCCGAGACAGTCATCGGGGTGGCGTCAGCGTGGACGCGGCTCGGACCGGTTGCGCCGTCACCGCGTGCGGCACGCTCGCCTCGGCCAGCTTGATGACCTGGGACGGGAAGATCCCGAAGACCAGGACGGCGACCGCGGAGACGAAGACGATCGACTCGGTGAACCACCCGACCGGTGCCGACGCCGCCGGGTGCTCAGGACGCGGCCGCATGAACATGACCTGCACGACGCGCAGGTAGTATCCAGCCGATATCACGGAGGTGAGCACGATCGTCGTCGCGAGTGCGACCTGCGGGACATCGGGTGACCGTATGGCGGCCTCCAGGATGTACCACTTGGCGACGAACCCAATGCCGCCGGCGATCGGGAATCCGAGGAGCGAGAGCATGAACACGGCCATGGCAGCGGCCAGCATCGGCCGCGTGCGCCAGAGGCCGGAGTAATCGTCGACGTTGAGATTGGGCTCGCCGCGATTGCCCAGGGCGATGACGACGGCGAATGCGCCCATCGTCGCGAGGGTATAGGAGAGGAGAAAGAACAGATACGCGGACGCACCGTATCGGTCACCCGAGACGAGCGCGGCCAGCACGTAACCGGCTTGGGCGATGCTCGAGTACGCCAGCAATCGTTTGATGTTGCGTTGCGCCAGCGCGATGACATTCCCGACGATCATCGTCGCGACGGCGAGACCCCAGACGGCGTTGTGCCAGTAGTAGAAGAGTCCGCGCGATGGGCCGATGTACGGGAACGCTTCGATCCAGACACGCAAGAATGCGGCGAACGCGGCCGCCTTGACCGAGGCTGCCATGAACGCGGTGATCGGCGTCGGCGCGCCTTCGTAGACGTCCGGCGCCCACATGTGGAACGGCACTGCCGCGACCTTGAACCCGAACCCGACGACGAGCATGGCGACCCCGATGAGGAGCGTCGGCTGGCCGAACAGGTCGTACGTGTTGATGCGATTATAGATCGTCGGGAGGTCGGTCGCACCGGTCGCGCCGTAGACGAGCGCGATGCCGTACAGCAGGAACGCGGTCGAAAACGCGCCGAGCAGGAAGTACTTGAGGGCGCCTTCGGCCGAGCGCGCGCTGCGGCGGTTCATGCCGGCGAGCACGTACACGGAGACGGACATCACTTCGATGCCGAGGAACACGATCATGAGATCGCGGGCGCCCGCGAGCAGCATCATCCCGCTCGTCGAGAACAGCACGAGCGCATGGGACTCGGCCGTCGTGATCTCCTCCCGGGCGTTGTACTCGATCGAGAGACCGATCGTGCAGAACGCGCCGATCAGCACGATCATGTCGGCCGCCCACCGGAAGTTGTCGACCGCGATGACGCCGGGTGCCGCGGTGACCCCTGAGGTCCAGTAGGCGATCACGAGGATCATCGTCAGCAGCACGACACCGAGAGCCCCGACACCGACATTCCGTTGGTGCTCCGTGCTTTCTCTCTTCCAGGCGGACCAGAGCATCAGCACCGTCGCGCCGGCCATGAGCACGAGGTCCGGGCCGAGGGCGGCCGCGAGCTGGGCCGGGATGGCGACGTCGAATGTCGTGGTCATCGTATGGACCCGATCCGACGCCCGCCCCGGAACATCCCGCCGGGCGGTCCGTTCGTGCCCTTGGCGGCGCCGCGCGTAACCACGGTCACCAGCCGATTCGCCGAGGCTTCGGTCCGGCGCAGCACCGGCGCCGGGTAGACGCCAAGCCAGATAATCACGATGACGAGCGGCACGAGGATGCCGATCTCGCGCCAGTTGAGATCGGTCAGCTTGGCATTTTCCGGCTTATCCAATGGATTGAAGAGGATCCGTTGGATCGCCCACAGCATGTACGCGGCGGCGAATATCACTCCCGTTGTCGCGATGAGCACCAGCCACGGCTCTGTTCTAAATGAACCGAGGAGGACTAAGAACTCGCCGACAAATCCATTCAGTCCCGGCAAGCCAATGCTCGACAGTGACACGAACGTCAGCGCGGCCGCGAACAACGGGACGACTCTCGCGATGCCACCGTATGCGCTGATCAACCGGGAGTGTTTGCGCTCGTAGATAAAGCCGATCAATAAGAACAGCGCGCCCGTCGATATGCCGTGATTGATCATCACGAGGATCGCGCCCTGGACGCTCTGGAGCGTCAAGGCGAAGAGGCCGAGCATCACGAAGCCCAAGTGGCTGACCGACGAATAGGCCACGAGCTTCTTGAAATCCGGTTGGACGAGGGCGACCAAGGCGCCGTAGACAATGCCGACGACGGCAAGCCCCAGGATAATGCCGCGTATGGAGAAGTCGCGTACGATCGGATCGAGTGCCGCCGCGGGAAACAGCGGCATCGCCAATCGAATAAACCCGAACGTTCCCATTTTCAGCATCAGGCTCGCCAGGACAACCGAGCCGGCCGTGGGGGCTTCGACGTGCGCGTCCGGCAGCCACGTGTGAAACGGGAACATCGGGACTTTGATCGCGAACGCCAGGAAGAACGCCGCGAAGAGCCAACGCGCGGTGGTTGTCGAGAGCGTCTGCGGCGACGCCGCGGTGACGACCGCCATGACGTTGTCGAACGAGAAATTTGGTGGGCCGGGCGTCCGGAACATCTCGGTCACGGTGCCGTGCTGCCACGCGTGGAACCCGAGATACAGGATCGCCACCAACATGATCAGCGATCCGAGGAACGTGTAGATGAAGAACTTGATGCTGGCATAGATGCGGCGCTCACCGCCCCAGATCCCGATGATGAAGTACATCGGCACCAGCATGATCTCCCACATGAGATAGAACAGGAAGAGATCGAGCGACACGAATACGCCGAGCATCCCGGTCGTCAGGACCAGCATCAGGGCGTAGTACTGGGGCGTCTTGTCCTTGATCGCCGTCCAGCTCCCCAGGATCGCGAGCGGCATGATGAACGTCGTGAGCAGCACCATGACGAGCGCGACGCCATCGATGCCGAGCGAGAACGTGATGCCCCACGTGGGGATCCACGGCATGGAGAACGCGAACTGCCACCCGGCGTTATCGGCGACGTTGAACTGCATCCAGAGGAACAGCGAGACCACGAACTCGACGAGCAGCGTGATCAACGCGACCCAGCGTGCCTGGGTCGGAAATATGGGGATGGCCAGCACGCCGATGAGCGGGATCAGGAGCAGCGCCGGCAGGACCCACTGATTAGCGATCATTGTCTCAATAGGTCAGAGAGAGAACGCGCCGAGTATGATGATCGCGCCCGCCACGAGCACCCAGGCGTACACACCCACCTGGCCATCCTGGATCGCCGAGCCGACGACCGCCAAGCCGCGCCAGATCCAGGCGGCGAAGTTCACCGTTCCGTCGATCAGGCCGTCAACGCCTTTCCACAACACCGACCGCGAGAACCAGAGAAGCGGCCGAACTATTCCACGATCGTATATCTCATCCACGTAATACTTGTGCTCGAGCAAGCTCTCGATCGGCGTGTCGACCGGCTGCGGCTCGTCGGCGGGTTTGAGCGCATCGGGCTTGAGGCGCACCACCGCGATCGCAATGCCGACGATGGCGATGGCGACCGCCACCAGAATGAGCGCGACCTCCTGTGACGTGCCGGCTTCGACTATGCCGGGCGCCACGCTGAGCGATGGCTCGAGCCAGTGGGTCAGCGTCTCGGTCGGCATGATGTTGCCGAGCAACGAGGGCACGTTCAGGAATCCCCCGGCGAGACTCAAGACCCCGAGCACGACGAGTGGGCCCGTCATGACCCACGGGGCCTCGCGCAAATGCTTGCTCTCGGCCTCGCCTGTGCGATTCTTGCCGTGGAACGTGTACAGCATCAGGCGCGTCATGTAGATCGCGGTCAGTAGCGCCGCGGCTAGGCCCATGGCATAGCAGGCGTAGAGCACGATGCTGCCTGGAATGCCGAACCAATGCGCGCTGGCCAAGTCCGAGCCTTGGGCTCGTGCGAACACGGTGCCGAGAATCTCGTCCTTCGAGAAGAATCCGGCGAATGGCGGGATGCCCGCGATGGCCAGTGTGGCGATCCACATCAGGACGAAGGTCCACGGCATGTACTGGCGCAGGCCACCCATGTTGCGCATGTCCTGCGCGTCGTCGTGGCTGTGTGTCTCGTGATAGGCGGCGTGCATCGCGTAGATCACGGAGCCGGCGCCCAGAAATAAGAGCGCCTTGAAGAACGCGTGGGTCACGAGGTGGAACATGCCGGCGACATAGGCTTGGGCGCCGACGCCGACGAACATGTAGCCGAGTTGGGAGACCGTGGAGTACGCGAGGACCTTTTTGATGTCCCACTGCTTGAGGCCGATCGTCGCGGCGAAGATCGCGGTCAGGGCGCCGATCACGCAGACGGTCAGGCTCGCCGCGGGCGCCAGCACGAAGAGGGCCGAGCTCCGCGCGACGAGATAGACGCCCGCCGTGACCATTGTCGCGGCGTGGATCAGGGCCGAGACTGGCGTCGGGCCGGCCATCGCGTCTGGGAGCCAGACGTAGAGCGGGATCTGGGCGCTCTTGCCGACGCAGCCCAGGAAAATGAAGAGGCAGATCGTCGTGACGAGCGGCGAGTTCGCGCCGAGCGACGCGGCGTTGCCGAACACGCCGCCGAAGTCGAGCGTGCCCATGTTGGCGAAGATCATGAACATCGCCATGAGCAGGCCGAAGTCGCCGATGCGGTTCACGATAAAGGCCTTCTTGCCGGCGTCGGCGTTGGCCTTGTCGTTGAACCAGAAGCCGATCAAGAGATACGAGCAGAGGCCGACGCCTTCCCAGCCGACGAACAGGACCGGGTAGCTGGCGCCGAGCACCAGGACCAGCATGAAGAACACGAACAGGTTCAGGTACGCGAAGTAGCGGGCGTAGCCTGGGTCTTCGCGCATGTAGCCGACGCTGAATATGTGGATCAGCGTGCCTACCCCCGTGATTACCAAGACCATCAGCATCGACAGGCGATCGATCTGCCAGGACCAGTCGACGATCAGGCAACCCAGGTTGTCGTTGTGGTCGCAGACTCCGACGAGCCACGGGAATGTGCGCTGGACGAACGGCGTGTCGGCGTGCGTGGCCAGCATCGCCATGAAGATTGCCACGGCCAGAATAAACGACGCGGCCACCACCGCCGGGCCCACGAAACTGACCAGGCCAACAAACCGGGGCGCGCCGCCTTCGGCGTGCGCTGAACCGGCGGCCGGATCTGATCCGTGACTACTGCCACCTCCGTGACCGTGATCACTGGCGTGCGACTCGGCCTCGCTATGCGACGAGTCGCGAAGCGACGAGGAGTGATCGTCCTGATGCGCACCGGGGTCGGCCGGACCGGGGCGGCCCGCCGTAAAAAGCGACAGCGCGCCGTTGATGGCAAAGCCGAGTAACGGCAGAACCGGAATGGCCCAGACGTACTCGGCCGCGGTACCGTCGAGCGGGTGTGGCATCAGCCGCGCAAGAGGTTGATGTTCTGAAGGTCGACAGTTTGCCGATGCCGGAAATTCGCGATGACGATCGCGAGCCCAACGGCCGCCTCGGCCGCCGCCACGGTCATGACGAAGATCACGAAGACCTGCCCGGCGAAGCCGTAGTATCGGGAGAACGCGACAAACGTGAGGTTGACCGCGTTCAGCATGAGCTCAACGCACATGAACACGATGATCGCGTTGCGCCGGATGAGCACACCGACGACGCCGATCGCGAAGAGGGCGGCCGAGATGGCGAGGGACTCAGCGAGCATCGCGGGCTCCTCCCAGGAACTCGCCGCGCCGGCGCCCGATGACCACGGCTCCAACGATCGCCACGAGTAACAGCACGCTGGTGACCTCGAAAGCGAGCAAGTACTGGTTGAAGAGCGGCCCCGCGACGGGCGGAACCGCGCCTTGGGATTTCTGGATGATCGCCAGCGAGTCCGGCGCCAACGCGATCGCGCTCACGGGCTCCGACCGGCGGGTCGCCGCGAGCTGCGCGATCAGCGCGAGGCCGAAGAGGGCGGCGACGAGGCTCCAGCCCTTGGTCCGCATGTCGGAGACCGCGCCCTCGCCCAGGTTGAGCAGCATGATCACGAACAGGAACACGACCATGATCGCGCCGGCATACACCAGGATCTGGATGATGCCGACGAACGGCGCGTCGAGCATCACGAACAGCGCCGCGAGGCAGAACATGACGTTCACGAGCCACAGCGCCGCGGCCACCGCGCTCTTGCGGGTCACGAATACGATGGCCGACGCGATCGCGATCAGCCCGAACAGGTAAAAATTGAAGCTGTAGAGGAGGTTCGTATACGGTGGCACGGGGCCGTTATTCCCCCTTCGGGTCGGCGGGATCCCACATCTCGCACACGGGGTGCGTCTGCGCGATCAACCGCTCGAGGTCGTAGACGAACCCTTCGCGGCTGTACTCGGAGTTCTCGTAGTGACGCCCGACGTGAATCGCCTCTTCCGGGCACACTTCCTGGCAATAGCCACAGAAGATGCACCGGAACTCGTCGATCTCGAAGACCAGCGGATAGCGATTGCCCTGCTCATCCTCGCCCGGCACGAGCTTGATGCAGTTCGCGGGGCACACCGTCGGACAGAGCCCGCACGCCACGCACTTTGCCTTGCCGGTCTCGGTCGTCAGCATCCGGTGCGTGCCCCGCCAGCGAGGCGAGATGGTGGAGCGTACCTCGGGGTACTGCACGGTGACTTTGTGCGGGTTGATCATGTGCTTGAACGTGAGACCGAGCCCACTGATCATCGCCCGCACGTAGCTCACTTCTTCCGTCGGACGCTCCAGAACTTTCACACCGATTCCCATTTAGACCTCCACCGGACGCTCGACCTTGGCGACCGCACGCAGCCGCGCGAGCTCGGCGGCCCGCACACGCGCGGATGCCGGGCTGACCAGGCGACCGCGATCGATAACGAGGAACACAATGACCATGAGCACGATGTTCAACACGAACAAGTCGAGGCTCAGGAGCCAGCCGTGCTGAATGCCGAGGACGTCGAGGCCCAGAACGGCGCTCGCCATGATCACGATATACGACAGCGACAGCGGCAGCAGCACCTTCCAACCCAACGACATCAGCTGGTCATAGCGGAACCGCGGGAGTGTCCAGCGGATCCACATGAAGACAAACAAGAAGAACAAGACTTTCCCCAGGAACACCGCGACGGACAGCGCCCATTTCAACACGGTCCACGGGGGTCCATCCAGGCCCGGCATGGACCAACCCCCGAAGAAAATCGTCGCAATCATGGCACTCTGCGTGACCATGTTCGCGTACTCGGCGATGAAAAAGAGAGAAAATTTCATCGCGCTGTACTCGGTGTGATACCCCGCGATCAGCTCTGATTCGGCCTCGGGGAGGTCGAATGGCAATCGGTTGTTCTCAGCGAACGCCGAGACCATGAAGATGAAGCAGCCCAAGGTCAGCGTGATGACGTTCCAGCCCCAGGTCTGCTGGCGGACGATCTCGCTGAACGACACGTTGCCGGTCAGGATCAGCACGGCGATCATCGACATGCCGAGCGGAATCTCGTACGAGATCATCTGGGCGCTCGAGCGCAGGCCACCCAACAGCGAGTACTTGTTGTTCGAGGCCCAACCCGCGAAGACGATCCCGTAGACGCCAAGGGAGCTGATCGACAGCACCCACAGGTAGCCGATCGGCAGGTTGGCCAGCACCATGTCGATACGGCCCCAGCACGTCGGCAGTGGGGCGCCGAATGGAATCGCGGCCCACGTGATCAAGGCCGGTATGAAACTGAGTGCCGGCGCCAACAGGAACAGCGGGCGATTGACGATTTTGGGGAGTGTTTCTTCCTTCATGAAATTCTTGACGCCATCGGCCAGCGGCTGGCCCCACCCCTTGAGCACCCGGTTCGGGCCATGCCGGTCCTGGATCCACGCCGAGATCTTCCGCTCGGCCAACGTCAGCATCGCGACGCCGACCATGTAGACCGTGAAGACCACGAGCATCTTGATGACGATCGCGATCAGGTCGATCGGCAGGAAATGCCAGAACGCCGAGTCGGGGACCGGCTGCTGCGGGTCATACGGCAACCCGGCAGGACAGAACGCACGTGTCCACCAGTTCATTTAATCACGGCTCCCTTTAGAGCGAGCGTGTCGTAGCTCATTCCCGAGAACGATGGGTGGGACGCGGCGAGGGCCGCGAACACCTCGGACGGTATCATATAGTTGGCCGGCTCGCCCGCGGCGATCAGCACGTCGGAGAGCACCGCGTAGGTCGGGCGTGACTCGCCCGGGGGCGCCTTGGCTTGCAGATAGCGCTGCACGCGGCCACGCAGGTTCGTGAACGTGCCCTCTTCCTCGGCCATGTTCGTCGTTGGGAGCACTACCGGGTTGGTGCCCGTCCACGCCGGTTGTGTCGTCCCAATGACGACAATGGCGCCCGCCTTCGGCGGGACGCTGTGCCCTGCCAGCTCTTCGTCGGCTACCAGCAGAACGTCTTTGTCGGTCAGGCCAGCGAGGACAACGGCAGGATCAGCAATGCGTGCGAACCCGAACAGCTCTGCCCCTTTGACATTGGCCGCGCGGTCAGAGCGCAGCGCGAGGTCCTGAACGCCATCGAGTGGTGCTTCGGGTCCCTGCGGAACCGTGAACCACCCCTTTCCGTTGAGGCGCTTGACCAGCCGGCCGAGCAAGAACAACGCCTCGTTGGACAGCATCGGCGAGGCCAGCACGTTGAGTGTGCGGCCGGCGAGCGCGTTGATCGCCGCGGCAACCGCCAGCGACCAATCCGCGTGCTGCCCGCGCACGGACGGCGACGTCACGCGATCGCGACGATTGAGCCAGCGATAGTCGAGGCGGCCGTGGTCGCACATGAAATACTTGTTGACGTCCTCGTTCACGCGGGGACGCAACCGCACGACGACGTTGTCGCGGGTCTCGATCGTGGTGTTGCAACCCTGCGTGCAATTCGGGCAGATCGACGCCGCGCGGTCGAGCTCCCAGGCGCGGGCCTTGTTCAGGAAGTCCTTGGAGAGGAGCGCGCCGACGGGGCACAGCTCGACGACATTGCCCGCCCACGGATGCGTGAGGTCGTGATCTTCGAATTTGCTGATCAACGCGCGGTCGCCGCGCTCACTCACGGTCAGCACGGCATCGTGCGCCACGTCTTCCATAAACCGCACGCAGCGCGTGCAGAGGATGCAGCGATTGGCGACGTACATCACGTCGCCCCCGAAATCCTCGACGGGGTTAAAGCGCTTGGGCTCCTTGTAGCGGGAGTCGGCGCGGCCCTCGGCGTACGTATAATCCTGGAGCTCGCACTCGCCGGACTGATCGCAGATCGGGCAGTCGAGCGGGTGATTGATCAACAGCATCTCGAGCACGCCCTTGCGCGCCTCTTGGGCTTTCGCCGAATGGACGTGCACGACCTGATTGTCGGCGACCGAGGTCTGGCAGGCCGGCATCAACTTCGGCGCTTTCTCGACCTCGACGAGACACATCCGGCAGAGGGCCGGGATCGGGAGTGCCGGGTGGTAGCAATAGTGCGGCACCAGAATGCCGGCCGTCTTGGCGGCCTCGAGAATCGAGGTCCCCGCCGGGACGTGGACCTGGCGGCCTTCGATCGTCAGCGTGACGTCGTTCATGCGGCGGCGCTCCGGGCGGGCGTCGTGCGATACGGGCAACGCTTCTGCGTAATATGAGCCATGAATTCGTCGCGGAATTTCTGAATGCCCGAGACGACCGGCACGGCGCATGAGTCAGAGAGCACGCAAATCGTTTTGCCCGTCATGTTGTCGGCGATCGAGAGCAGCGTGTCGAGATCGGCGGTGGTGCCCTCCCCCGCTTCGATGCGCTCGACGATCTTCGTCGTCCACGCTGTGCCTTCGCGGCATTGCGTGCATTGGGCGCAGCTCTCGTGGGCGAAGAATCTCGCCAGCCGGCCGATCTGCTTCACCATGCATTGCTGGTCGTCGATGCAGATCACGCCGCCCGATCCCAGCATCGTCCCCTTCGCCACGAAGCCCTCATAGTCCATGAGGGTCGCCTCGGCCTCTTCCATGGTTTGGATCGGCACGGAGGCTCCACCGGGAATTATTGCTTTGAACTTGCGGCCTACCGGTGGGCCACCACAGAGGTCGTACAAGAAATCCTTGAACGGGAATCCCATCACCACTTCGTAGGTGCCAGGCCGCCGGACGTTACCGCATACTGAATAGAGTTTGCTCCCGGTGCTCTTCGGGCTCGACAGGCACATCTGCTTGTACCACTCGGCGCCGTTGTTCAGGATATGCGGGACGGCGGCAAGCGTCTCGACGTTGTTGATCGTCGTTGGCTGGCCAAAGACACCGGAAACAGCGGGAAATGGTGGCTTGATCCGCGGATTGCCCCGACGCCCTTCGAGCGAGTTCATGAGGGCCGTCTCTTCACCACAGATATACGCACCCGCGCCTTTATGGACGTGCACGTCGATGCGCTTGCCCGAACCCAGCGCGTTCTTCCCGAGGACGCCTTCGGAATACGCTTCCTTGACGGCGGCGGTCATGCGCTCGAGCGGCTCGGTGAACTCGCCACGGATGTAGATATACGTCGTCTCGGCGCCCATCGCGTGCGCGGCGACGGCGCAACCCTCGATCAACGCGTGGGGGGTCCACCGCATGATCTCACGATCTTTGAACGTCCCCGGCTCCGACTCGTCGGCGTTGCAGCACAAGTAGTGCGGCTTGCCGTCGCCGGGCTTCATGAACGACCACTTGAGGCCAGTCGGGAAACCCGCGCCGCCACGTCCGCGCAGACCCGATTCCTTCACGATGTTCGTGATGTCGACTGGAGCCATGCCGAGCGCTTGCTCCAAGGCGCGGTAGCCGCCGCGCTGGCGCCAGCCGGAGAGCGAGATCGCGTCGGTGTCACCGAAATGCTGGGACAGGACCGGCGTCTCGCGCGCGTGCGATTTGTGGGGATAGCCCATGGATGGCGTAGTCTATTTATGAGCGGCGACGATGGCCGGCACGGTGTCTGGCGTGACCGATTCGATGAACTCGGCGTTGATCATCACCGGGGTCGCGAATCCACACGCGCCGAGGCACTCGACTTCGATGACCGTAAATCGGCCGTCCGGTGAGGTCTGGCCCAGCTCTTCGCACTTCGTCTGTCTGAGAAATGCCCGCACGACATCTTCGGCACCGCACACGTTGCACGGCGAGGTCGTGCACACCTGGACGAAGTATTTCCCGACCGGGTGTTGGTGGTACATCGTGTAGAACGTGACGACGCCTTTGACGTACGCCGGCGTGAGGTCGAGCACGCTGGCGACTTCCTCCATGGCGGCGTCGCTCACCCAGCCGCGGGCTTCCTGGATGATCCAGAGCGCGGGAAGCAAGGCCGCCATCTTCGTCGGGTAGCGGCCGAGGAGCGCGTCCAGCTCCTCGCGTCGCTCGCCGACAAAGACCGGTTCGTATGGTGCCTTCGTCGTCAACGATCAATTTCTCCCATCACGATGTCGATGCTGGCGTTGATCGCGATCACGTCGGAGAGCAAGTGGCCCTCGACCATCTTGGGGATCGCCGCCAGGTTCACGAATGACGGCGGGCGGATCCGCCAGCGGACGGGCTTGGACGTTCCGTCCGAGACCATATAGTAGCCCTTTTCACCCTTGGGGCTCTCGACCACGACGTACGCTTCTCCGATCGGTGGCCTCGGGCCTTCCATCACTTGCTTGAAGTGATGGATCATGGATTCCATCTCGCTCGTTGCCTTTGACTTCGGAGGCAAAATCACTCGCGCGTCGTCCACATTCACCGGGCCACCAGGCAACCGGGCGAGGGCCTGCTCCAGAATGCGCACAGACTGTCGCAGCTCCTCCATGCGCACGAGATACCGATCATAGACATCCCCGTGCGTTCCAACGGGGACGTCAAAGTCGTAGGTCTCGTAGCCGAGGTACGGGAAGTCTTTGCGAACATCGTAGGCGACGCCTGAGGCGCGCAGCATCGGCCCCGAGAGACCATAGTTGGTCGCCTCTTCAGCCGACATGACACCGAGGCCAACCGTGCGACCGACCCAGATGCCGTTCTTGGTCAGCATCCGGTCGACTTGCTCGATGGTCTGCGGGAAGGTCTTGATGAAGCCATCGAGGGCCGCGGTCCAGCCATCGGGAATGTCGGCAGCCATTCCGCCAACGCGAGTGGCGGAGGTCGTCAGTCGCGCGCCGACCCAGCGCTCCAGGAGATCATAGACGCGCTCGCGTTCTTGGAACGCCCACAGAAAGGGCGTGAACGCGCCGATATCAATGCAGGTCGTGCCGAGCCAGACCAAGTGCGATATGATCCGCGAGAGCTCGCCCGCGATGACTCGCAACACCGTGCAGCGTTCAGTGATCTCTATGCCGAACAGGCGCTCGGCGCCCAAGGCGAACGCGATGTTGTTGCCGATCGAGTTCAAGTAGTCTTCGCGATCGGTCCACGGGATGATCTGGTTGTACTGGCGATACTCGCCGATCTTCTCGAACCCGCAGTGCAGGTAGCCGATGTGCGGGATGCAGCGCACGACGGTTTCGCCGTCGAGCTCCAGCACTAAGCGGAGTACGCCGTGTGTCGCCGGGTGCTGCGGGCCGATGTTGATCAACATGTGCTCATCGGCGAAATCCGGTTCGAGCGCCGGATACGAAGCGACCGTGAGCGGGCTGCGCTGGGGACGTCCCTGGGCGTCCAGGCCAGTGGTCGAGAGCTCGACCTCGAGAGTCCGGGTGTCGGCCATCGCTATTCCCCCGTCTTCTCGCCGCGGCCGAGACGCTGGCGCATGTCCGCCGGCAGATCCTCGAACGCCTCGACGATCGAAAGCTCATCCATGGAGTAGCGTGCTTCGGGGTTCTGGGCCAGCGCTTGGCGCAGCTGCTCGGCGCGGCTGAACCGGCCACGCAACGGGAAGTCTTTGCGCAGCGGGTACCCCTCTTGGTATTGCTCCCACATGAGAATGCGGCGCAGGTCGGGGTGACCGCGGAACTTGATGCCGAACATGTCGAAGCATTCCCGCTCCAGCCAATCGGCCGCCTTGTAGATCGACCATACGCTGTCGACCTCCAATGGGGCGCCTTTGGGGAGCTCCGCCTTGAGTCTCAGGAACCGGCGGTACGGGAGCGAGCGGAGATGCCAGACGACTTCCAACGGGATATCGGCGTCTCGAAACTCGACCGCGGTGACATCGCACAGGAAGTCGTAGCGCTGGCTCGGGTCATCGTGCAGCCATTTCACAATGTCGAGCAGGCGCGCGGGGTCGATCACGACCGTGGTCTCGCCCCAGACGACGTCGACGCGCTTGATGGCATCCTTGAATTGCCCCGCGAGGGCCGACGCGCTCGGGTTCTCCGGGCCGCCACGGTGCGGGATGTTGTGCGGTGTGACTGGGGTACCGGCCGGCGCGGCTACGCCGGGATAGACTATCGCGGCATCGCTCATACTGTCGACCGGGTCTGTTGCACGGAGTTGCCGAACGGCTCCGACAGCTCGTCAATCGTGGGCGCCGGGATGTAGAGGCGGCTCGACGGATCCGGCTCCATCTCGTTGCGGATCGACGTATCCGACATCCGCTCGCGCATCACTTTCTGCTGGAGCATGCGGATCCCGTAGAGCAACCCCTCGGGGCGCGGCGGGCAGCCTGGGACGTAGACATCGACCGGAATGATCGTGTCGATCCCCTGCACGACGGCGTAGTTGTCGAACATCCCACCGGATGAAGCGCAGGCGCCCATCGAGATGCACCACTTGGGCTGCGGCATCTGTTGCCAGATCCGGCGAATGACCGGGGCGAGCTTGAACGGCACGCGGCCCGCGCAGATCAACACGTCGGCCTGCCGCGGCGAGAAGCTCATGCGCTCCATCCCGAAGCGGGCGAGGTCGAACCGGCTGGCGGCCGTCGCCATGAACTCGATCGCGCAACACGCGGTGCCGAACGGCATCGGCCACAGCGAGTTCGCGCGTCCCCAGTTCACGAGAAAGTCGAGTTTTGTGGCGACCCAGCTCTCTTGAGACTCGGGAACGTAGGATACTTGGGTTAATCCCATTGCAACGCGCCCTTCTTCCAGACGTAGACGAGGCCCGCGAGCAGAATGGCGATGAAGACCAGCATCTCGCCGAGCCCGAACAGCGTGGCGTGCCCGCTGGGGCAGAGGCCAGTGACGAGTGGCACCGTGCAGGAGAGCTGACGGAAGGCCACGCCCCAGGGGATCATGAACACCGTCTCGATATCGAAGACGATGAACAGCATGGCAACCATATAGAACTTGACCGAGAAGCGTTCTCGGGCGTCGCCAAGGGGCGGGATTCCGGATTCGTAGGCGGTGTCCTTCTCGGGCGTCGGACGCAGGCGTAACGTCAGGTGCGACAACCCGATGATCGCCACGGCGTTGGCGGCGACGAAACCGATCAGCAGGAGCACCGGAAAGAAAGAGCTCGCCATAAACTCCGGTGTGTCTATCTTGTGAAAAGTTTCACGAACCAGCCAAGGCAAGTTATCGAACGGGCAAATCGATTTCAACGCCAATGGTTCTGAGTTTGACCGGGCGCTTCGCGCCTCGGCATCAGCCTGATCTGGCGAAGTCATGCGAATCGGGTGAACCGGGGGATGGGGCGGCACTGCCCGGGCGAGGGAGCGCTGGAGACGGTCGCGCGAAGCACCCCGTCCAACTCAGAACCATGGCAAAGGGTCTGAGGCACGCCTACTATTCGCGCCCATGACAATCCAGAACGACCGGTGGATCACCCGGATGGCCCGCGAATACCGGATGATCGAGCCTTTCGAGGACCGCCAGGTGCGCACCGGCGTCATCTCCTACGGCGTGTCGAGCTATGGCTATGACATGCGCGTAGCGGGCGAATTCCGGATCTTCACGAACGTGCTGAACTCGATCGTGGACCCCAAGAATTTCGACCCGAAGTCGTTCGTGGAATTCAACGGCGATGTCTGCATCGTGCCGCCGAACTCGTTTGCCCTGGCCAGATCCGTCGAGTACTTCCGCATCCCGCGCGATGTAGTTACGATCTGCGTCGGCAAGTCCACCTACGCCCGATGCGGCGTCATCACAAACGTGACGCCGTTCGAGCCGGAGTGGGAAGGGTTCGTCACGCTCGAGATCTCGAACACGACGCCTTTGCCGGCTAAGATCTATGCGAACGAGGGGATCGCTCAGGTTCTGTTCTTTAAGGGCTCAGAACCCCCCGAAGTGTCCTATAAGGACAAGAAGGGCAAGTATCAGGGGCAACAGGGAGTTACGCTCCCGAAGCTATAGACTAGCTCTCGGTGCCCTGGCGTGCGTCGCGCAAACCGCCGGGGCGCAAATTGTCAAAGGCGTGCTCCAATCCGCCTCCGACGGCCAGCCCATCCCCTATGGCACAATTATCGGCCCCGATAGCTCGGGTCGGTTTGCCGACGCCAGCGGGCAGTTTTCGCTGGGGGATGTCAAAGACGGCACGTACCACATCCGCGCCCGGATGCTCGGGTACTCGCCGCTCGACACGACGATCACCTTCGGGCCGACGCGCCCGCCGCTGCTCGTCCTCAGGCTCGCACCCGCGGCCATCCGGCTGTCGACGGTTCCGGTCACGGCACGACACAGCCGGCAGGGCGCGTGTGTCGTGACCGGCATCCCGGGAGCCGGCGTGAATCCGCAGCTCGCGGCGATCTTCGAGCAGCTCGATGCCAATATCGAGCGCTACAATATCCTGCTCCAGAAATACCCCTTTCACTATCGCCGCAAGGAGACCACGCTCATTCTCACGGACGGCCTACCCGACAGTACGGTCTCAGTCGATACGTCCCTATACGACAGCCGCGACCGGCGCCCGTACCACGTCGGCTCGATCGTGTACAACGATGTGACCATCAGCGGTCACCAGCGCATCATGATGTACCTGCCGAACTTCGCCGACCTGCGCGACTCGGCGTTCGACGCGGCCCACTGCTTCGCCTACATGGGCCAGGAGAAGAATGAGATTCGGATCGACTTCCGACCGGCCGATCGGATCAAGGTGTCCGATGTCAACGGGTCGGTCTATCTCGATGCGGCGAGCTACATCGTTCGGCGCGCCATTTTCCACCTGACCAAGCCGAAGCTCACGAGCTCGACGGTCTTCGGGCTCACCGTGACGACGACGTTCCAGGAGGTCATGCCACTGGTGCCGATTGTCACCGCGTTGAGCAGCGAGCAGCCGCTCATGGCGATCCGGAGCCGCGGGCTTGATCCACGCAGGGCGGGTACAGACCCGGACTTCTACGACCTCCACCCACTCTTGAGCCGCAAAGCTGTCGAGAACGACGTCGTGCTCGACCACACGTTCATCGCCGACGACACCGCGAACGCCCGGGTGGCACTGCAGCCCTCCGAGCCCGTCAAGCCCATCACGATCACGGTCGGCTGCGCCCTGCCGCCGTCGTTCGAGACGATCGATATCCCGGTTTACGGCACGGTGACCGGGGCGCGAGCCGGCGATCCGAACAACGATCGCGTGACGTTGGGCATCAGGCGCCAATTCCATTTGCCCGACAATATCGCCCTGCCCGTTTATGGGTTCGAGTTCAACCGTAAGGTTGCGCCGACGGTGACAGGGCAAGTGAAGTTCTATCTATCACACGGCCGCGTCTCGTCGGTCGCGTTGACCGCCACATCGCTCGTCCCGACCGTCGACAGCGCGCTCGTCACCGCGGTCCGCCGCGCCGATTCGGTCAAGGCGTTCGTCGGCGTGCCGGAGGGCACGTACACCATGTCGCTGTCGTCCGCCAAGCCGGACGGCGACGCCCTCGCCATCGATCTCGCGCACATCTCCGTGGGCGTGCTGCCACTCGCGCACAAGGCCGCCATCGATTTCAACGCGCCGCCGCCGCTGTTGCCGAGCGGGGACGGCACGTTCCTGTTCGTGGTCGACGAGCACGGGCGGGCGCTTCCGACCACGATGGTGACGGTCAAGACATCATCGCCAAAGTTCGCGCAGGCGGTCGGCAAAGGGCTGGATAAGCTGCGATTCGATCCGGCCGTCTCCGGCAACTGTCCGATCAAGCAGGTGGTGCAGCAGCCGTTCCGGGCGCAGTTCAGGATCCAGGACCAGTGATACGCACGTTCGCGCTGGTGCTGCTGACCCCGATCTGCCTCGCGGGTCAGGCGGACACGGCGTTGTATCCGACCGGCGTCCTCGCGCGGAGCTATGCCATGACTCCGGCGCAGCTGGATTCGGAGCAGACGAAGTTCCTGGCCTGGCTCGAGGCGAACATGGGTCGCATCGACCGTCGGCAAGGCCAAGCGCTCCGCGAGCACCTCTATCTGCTCATCGGCAATCGCGCGCGGCTCGATTTCGCAGCCCATGGCACCGTGCGGCCGAACGCGCCCGATACGACGCTCGCCCGGTTGTTCGATTGGGGAGCCCGGATGGGGCTAACGGGTGCCGATGTGGTCGGCGATTCCCTGGCGGCCGGGACGACGATGCAAATCCACCGGGGGGCGGCACCGGATAGTCAGCTGACGCTGACGTACACGCCGCCGTACTACACGATCGCGGAAGCGAACATGGGTTGGAGCATCCGGGTGCCGTACTACTTCATGGTCTCAGCGGTCCAGCACCGGAAATCGAACTTCGGCGTCGAGATGGACAACGTGTTTCTGTCGACGTTATTCGGCGCGGACAGCAGCGGGTTCCATGCGCCGGTCTCCGCGGACCACTCGCAGGCGACCATTGTGCTGCTGTCCGCCAGTCACGCCGACAGCGCGGCGTTTATCCAATTCTGGTTCAACGCGATGGGGGTGTCGTTCGCCGACCAGTCGCCCGAATCGCTCCTGTCCGGCACAACGCACTACGTCGCATCGGCGAATGCGCAGCACGTCGTGCGAGAGTGCGTCATCGTGAGCCTCCCGCGCGGCGTACTCCTGATCACGTACCTGGGATTGCCGGGGACGTTCGAGGACAATCGGCCTCACTTTCTGGCGCTGCTCAAGACGTTGCGGTTGTGATCAAGACGACGGCGGCGAGGGCGCAGGCGAGGCCGAGCAGCTGGCGACGGCGCAGGCGTTCGCCGAGGACGACGCGGGCGAGGATCAAAGTTGCGGCCGGATAGAGCGAGATCAACGTCGCCGTGATGCCGAGGGTGCCGCGACTCAGGGCCAGGACGTAGCCGATCGTGCCGCCGGCGTCGAACACGCCGCACCAGGCGACGGTTCGTCTCAAGTCACGGGGCGGGAGTTGAGGACGTCGCGTCGCGAACGCGAGACTCGAGAGTGTGACAGTCGCGACGATGCGCGACACGAAGAGCGGCCACAGTCCCCCGCCCTTCGCGCGGGACATGAGGATCAGGAACGCCGATATGCATACGCCTGACGCGAGCGCGGTCAGCACGCTGCCGCGGAGTGAGAGCGTAGTCCGGGCGATGACGGGAGCGTCGTGTGCTTGGCTGATCAAGACGATCGCCGCGACGGCGATGCCTATGCCAGCGAAGGCTTGGAGTGGTGGACGTTCGCCGAAGGCGAGACCCGCGAGCACCGGGAGCGCGGTCGCGCAGACGGCGGTGATAGGCGCGACGACGCTCATTGTCCCCGAGCCGAGGCCGCGATAGAGGAGGCCGATGCCGGCCGCACCGACGACACCCGCGCCGACGCCCCACGCCGCGTTGGCGTCGAACGTCGCGTGTGAGAGGACCGCCGTCGCGATCCCTAAGGGTATGAGGCCGATGATCTCGGCGTAGATCGTCACCGGGAGCCACGAGGCTCGCCGAGTGCCGAGGCCGCCGAGGAAGTCGCCGACGCCGTAGGAGCCGGCGGCGATGAGGGCGATGAGGATCGCGCTCAGAGGGCAGCGCTCAGCGCAGGAGTCCGAAACCGATCGCGAAGAGAACGGCGGCGAGCACGAACAGCCATTCGAGCCACTCGACTGCTGTCCAGGGTGGTTGCGGTGGTCGCGTCATCTCAGCCGATTCCGGCAACCTCGCGCTCCTCGCGTTGGGTGAGGGATGCGCGGATATAGTCACGGTTCATGCGCGAGATCACGCCGATGCTGATCGACTTGGGGCATGCCTCCTGGCACTCGCCATGGAGTGTGCAGCCCCCGAAATGCTCGGCGTCCATCTGGGCGACCATGCTGAGCACGCGGCGATAGCGCTCGGGCTGGCCTTGTGGGAGAAACCCCAGATGGCCGATCTTCGCCGCGGTGAACAGCGACGCCGAGCCGTTCGGGCATGCGGCGACGCACGCGCCACAGCCGATGCAGGCGGCGGCGTCCATCGCGGCGTCGGCGTCGTGCTTGGGGACCAGGATGGCGTTCGCGTCGCGTGCGCCGCCCGTGTTTTCGGTGATGTACCCGCCAGCTTGGATAATGCGATCCAAGGAGCGGCGATCGGTGACCAGGTCTTTGATGACCGGGAACGCGACGGACCGCCACGGTTCGATCGTGATATGATCACCCGGCTTGAACATGCGCATGTGGAGCTGGCACGTCGCCGTGCCGCGCATCGGGCCGTGCGCCTCGCCGTTGATCATGAGCGAGCACGACCCGCAGATCCCCTCGCGGCAGTCGTGGCTGAAGGCGATCGGGTCTTCGCCGCGCTCGATCAGGCCGTGGTTGACGATGTCGAGCATCTCGAGGAACGAGGCATCGGTGCTGATGCCCGTCGCCGGATACTCGACCATCCGGCCTGGTTTGTCCGGGCTCGCCTGGCGCCAGACGTGCAGGGTCAGGTCCATTACTTGTAACTCCGCTGGCTCAAGTGCACCGCCTCGAAGGTCAGCGGTTCTTTGTTGAGAACCGGTGGCTTGCCCTCTCCCGCATACTCCCAGGCGGCGGCGTACGCGAAATGCTCATCATCGCGCTTCGCTTCGCCATCGGCCGTCTGGTACTCTTCCCGAAAATGGCCGCCGCAGGACTCATTCCTGTGCAGCGCATCGATACAGATCAACTCGGCGAGCTCCAGGAAATCGGCGACCCGGCCCGCCTTCTCGAGCTCCTGGTTAAAGGCGACCGTGTCGCCAGTGTTCGGGACTATAACGTCTTTCCAGAATTGCTCGCGGATCCGCGGGATGGTTTCCAGGGCCTTCGTGAGGCCCGCGGCATTGCGCGACATCCCGCACAGCTCCCACATGGTTTTGCCCAACTCGCGATGGAACGAGTCGGCCGTGCGGCCACCGCGGACGCCGAGCAGCTTTGCTATGCGAGTACGGACGGCGCCATCGGCTTCGCGGACCGCGGGGTGTGAGGCGTCGATGCGTTCCAAGCGATTGCTGGCCAGGTAGTCGCCGATCGTGTATGGCAAGATGAAGTAGCCATCCCCGAGCCCCTGCATCAGCGCCGACGCCCCGAGGCGATTGGCGCCATGGTCGGAGAAGTTGGCTTCGCCGATCGCGTGCAGGCCCGGGATCGTCGTCATGAGGTTGTAGTCGACCCAGAGGCCTCCCATCGTGTAATGGATGGCCGGGTAGATCCGCATCGGCACGCGGTAGGGATTCTCGTCCGTGATCCGCTGGTAGATGTCGAAGAGATTCCCGTAGCGATCGCGAATCGTGTCTTCGCCGAGTCGGGCGATCGCGTCGGCGAAGTCGAGGTAGACGCCGAGGCCGGTCGGGCCAACGCCGCGGCCTTCGTCGCAGACTTCTTTCGCGGCGCGCGAGGCGATGTCGCGCGGGGCGAGATTCCCGAAGCTCGGGTATTTGCGCTCGAGATAGTAGTCGCGGTCGCTCTCCGGGATGTCCGAGGGCGTGCGTTTGTCGCCCTTGCGGCGTGGGACCCAGACGCGGCCGTCATTCCGGAGCGACTCGGACATCAAGGTGAGCTTCGACTGGTAGTCACCGCTGACCGGGATGCAGGTCGGGTGGATCTGCGTGAAGCACGGGTTGCCGAACGCCGCGCCGCGCTTGTAGGCGCGCCAGATCGCGGTGCAGTTGGACAGCTTCGCGTTGGTCGACAGGAAGAACACGTTGCCGTAGCCGCCGGTGGCGAGCACCACGGCGTCGGCGATGTGCGGTGTGATCGCGCCCGTCAACAGATCGCGGGCGATGATCCCGCGGGCGCGGCCGTCGACCACGATCAGGTCGAGCATCTCCGTGAACGGGTACATCTGGACGCCGCGGTGCACGATCTGGCGCTCGAGGGCTTGGTAGGCGCCCAAGAGCAACTGCTGTCCCGTCTGGCCACGGGCATAGAACGTTCGCGACACCTGCGCGCCGCCGAACGAGCGATTCGAGAGGAGTCCGCCGTACTCGCGGGCAAACGGGACGCCCTGAGCGACGCACTGGTCGATGATGTTGACGCTGACCTGCGCGAGACGGTAGACGTTGGCTTCGCGCGAGCGGAAGTCGCCGCCTTTGATCGTGTCGTAGAACAGGCGATACACGCTATCGCCATCGTTTTGATAATTCTTCGCGGCGTTGATGCCGCCTTGAGCGGCGATACTATGGGCTCGGCGCGGAGAATCATGGAAGGTGAAGCAGCTCACCTGATAACCGAGCTCGCTCAGCGTCGCGGACGCCGATCCACCAGCCAGACCGGTGCCGACGACTATAACTCTGAATTTTCTCTTGTTCGCCGGGTTGACGAGCTTCATCTCGAATTTGTGGGTGTCCCACTTTTTCTCGATCGGGCCCGGAGGCGTCTTCGCGTCGAGGGTGATGGTCATCGGAGGATGCCCAACACGATGGCCAACGGGATCGAGGCGAAGCCCAGCGCCATGAGAACCGCGAACAACCACACGATGCGCCGGCGGCGCAACGGCTCGTTCGCCGGCTGCTCTACCCCCAACGTTCGGAGCGCGCTCCACGTGCCGTGGTAGAGGTGGAGTCCGAGGGCGGCCATTGCGATGACATAAAATGCGGCCACGTACCAGACGCTGAGGCCCGAGATCAGGTTGTGATAGACGTCGTGCGGCGTGAACGATGGATGCACCGTGCCGAGCGTCATGTGCAGCAAGTGATAGACGATAAACACCAGCAAGATCACCCCGCCCCACCGAATCGTGCGCGAGGCGAGCGTCGCGGCTTCGTATTGGTGCTTGGCGTAACCCACCGGCCGCGCCGCACGGTCAACCACCGTGAGCTGATAGGCGGCCGTGATGTGCAGGATGACCGCGATGAGGAGGACAATGCGAACGGCCCACAGGACTTCGCCCGTCGAGTGCAGGAACGCCGAGTAGGCGTTGATGCGATCACGACCGGCGAAGACGAGGAGGTTGCCAGCGAGGTGGCCGATGACGAAACCGATCATGATCAGTCCCGTCACGGCCATGACGATTTTCTTTCCGACGGTCGAGCGCCAAAACTGCGCTGGCCACATGGATCAGTAGCCGAGCTTCGCCAGCGCCTGATTCAGCTCCCGCACGGCATCGGCGCTCTTCGCCAAGTCAGTTTTCTCGGCCGCGGTCAGCTCGACCTCGATGATCTTCTCCAAGCCGTTGCGCCCGAGGACACACGGGACGCCCAAAAAGAGATCTGACATCTTGTACTCGCCTTCGAGCCACGCGGCGCACGGCAACACGCGGCGCTGGTCGAACGCGATCGCCTCGGCCATTTGCACCGCGGCAGCGGACGGAGCGTAATAGGCCGAGCCGGTCTTCAAGTGCTTGACGATCTCGGCGCCGCCCGTGCGAGTGCGCTCGATGATAGGATCGAGCGTGGCCTTGGGCAGCAACTGCGTGATCGGGATCCCGCTCACGGTCGTGTACGAGAGGAGCGGCACCATCGTGTCACCATGTCCGCCCAGCACCATCGCCTGGATGTCGCGGACCGAGAGGTTCAACGCTTCGGCGAGAAATGCCCGGTAGCGCGCGGTGTCCAGCACGCCGGCCATGCCGATCACGCGCTGGCGCGGAAAGCCCGTGAACTTCTTCGCCACCTGGCACATCGCGTCGAGCGGATTCGACACGACGATCACGATCGCGTTGGGCGATGTCTTCTTGATCTCTTCGGAGACCTGCTTGACGATGCCGGCGTTCGTGCTGAGGAGATCGTCGCGCGACATGCCGGGCTTCCGGGCAATGCCAGCGGTGATGATCACGATGTCGGACCCGGCGGTCTCGGCGTATCCGTTTGTCCCGATCACACGGGAGTCGAACCCCTCGATCGGGGCGGTCTCCCACTGATCCAGGCCCTTCCCCTGTGGGATGCCCTCGACGACGTCGACCATCACGACGCGGTGGGCCAACTCTTTCTCGGCGAGTCGTTGTGCTGTCGTCGCGCCGACGTTGCCGGCGCCTACGACTGTTATGAGTTTGAGCATGCGAAAAGCTAAGGGGTCAGCCGCCCACCTGGGAGAGCGCGCGCAATCCGCCGACTTGCATCTGCAGCAGCCCGTGTGCTTCCGGTTTTTCCGCCAGTGCTTGGAGCACATAGGGAACCAGGGATTCGCCGCGACGCAGCGGGTCACGCAGGTTCACCTCATGGTCGCCGAACAAACAGGTGCGAAGGCGGCCATCGGCGGTGAGGCGCACGCGATTGCACGCCGCGCAATACGTATGGGTCATTGGCGTGATGACGCCGATCGTTCCTCTCGCGCCCGGCACACTATAGTAGGCCGCCGGTCCGTTGCCGCGTGAGGGGCCCTGCGTTGGAACCAGGGTGCCGAGACGTGCGATGATTTCGTCGCTGCCCACGACATGATCCCACGTGAGCTCGCGCATGTCGCCAACGGGCATGAGCTCGATGAAACGCACGTGCCACGGGTGATCGAGCGTCAGCGCGGCGAAGTCTTCGATCTCGTCATCGTTGATGCCACGCATCACGACGACGTTGAGCTTGATGGGATCGAGTCCGGCGCGTTCGGCAGCCAGCGCCGACGCGATGGGATCGAAGGCGATATTGCGCCGGGCAATGGCGGCAATGCGATCGGGACGAAGGCTGTCGGCGCTCATGTTCACGCGATCGAGCCCCGCGGTCCGGAACGATGACGCCAATTCCGGGAGCTTGATCCCGTTCGTCGAGAGCGCGAGGTCGCTGATCTCCGGGATCGCGCGGAGCGAGCGGATCAAGACCGGGAGATCGGGGCGGATCGTCGGCTCGCCACCCGTGAGACGCAAGCGAGTCAGGCCGAGTGGCGCGAGTTGCCGAACGACTTCGGTGATCTCCTCGTAGCTCAAGATCTCCGACTTGGGCAGCCATTGCAGCCCTTCCACCGGCATGCAATACAGGCAACGGAAGTTGCACCGATCCGTGACCGAGATCCGGAGATATTCGATCCGGCGGCCGAATTGATCGTGCACGGTCATACGCTGGCCGTTCCCACCCATTCGCGCGTGCCATCGGCGTAGCATTCGCGCTTCCAGATCGGCACGCGCCGCTTGATCTCCTCGATCACGAAACGCATGCCGTCGATCGCGGGGCCGCGATGCGCGTGCGACGTCGCGATGCCCACGCTCACGTCGCCCAGCTCGAGGGATCCGACGCGGTGCTCGACGACAACGCTGAGCGGCGCGAATTGACGCGCCGCTTCCTGCGCAATGTGGAGGAGCTCGCGCTCGGCCATCGTCGTGTACGCCGAATACTCGATGCCACTGACGGCGCGGCCATCATTCACATCCCGGACGGTGCCGGCGAAGGCCGCGGTCGCGCCGGTCGAGATATCGGCGACCTCAGCTATGAGGCCGTTGACATCGATCGGACGCGACACGAGCGCGGCGCGGATCATCCACCCGCCACCGGAGGAATCAATGCTAGCTCATCGCCTGGATTGAGGCGCACATCGTAACCGGCGTACTCTGCGTTTACGGCGGCGAGCGGACGTGGCGGGAGACGATCGGACGGGGCGAGCGCGCTCAACTGATCGACGATGTCGCCCACGGTCGCACCTTGATCGACGGTCACCTCGATCGAGGAACGGCCGAACGCGTCAGCGAACGCGGCGAAGAGGAGCACGGTGACTGTCATGAAATAATAAAAAGCCCTCGCGAAACATAGCGTTCGCGAGGGCTTTGCGTTTCCGATAAAACGATCAGGCTTCGGATAATTCCGAGATGTCAACTTGCGCAACCATCGCGCGTAACTCCTTCGATGGCTTGAACACCGGCACGGGACGCGCTGACACTTCCACCGGTGCGCCAGTGCGTGGATTTCTCGCCATGCGAGTTTTCCGCTGACGGATCTTGAATGTGCCGAAGCCTCGCACCTCGATGTTCCGCTGCTCCTGCAACGCCTGCTTGATCGCGTCGAGGAACGAGTCGACCACGCGGGCGCAGTCTTTCTTCGAGATCATTGGCCCAGCCGTCTGCGCTATATGGGTCGTGACGTGCTCGACCAGGTCAGCTTTGGTCATCCGTAGACCCCAGCATATGAGACACCTGCCACCCTAACTCCCACAACGATAGGACTTTACCTATTCCAAGTCAAGGCGCTTGCAGGCTCTTATGAACACATCGAACAGGGGTCGAGCGTCATGCGGGCCTGGAGCTGCCTCAGGGTGATACTGCACAGCGAACACTGGCAGCTCGAGATGCCTAAGTCCTTCTATACTATGATCGTTGAGATTGACATGCGTCACACGGAGCGCCGGGGCGCCCGGAATCCCAGCCTCGGAGCCACGCACGGCGAACCCGTGATTCTGGGAGGTGATCGTCACCTCGCCCGTGTCGACTTCTTTGACCGGGTGGTTTCCGCCGTGGTGACCGTACGGCAGCTTATACGTCTCAGCGCCGTACGTTAGGCCCAGCAATTGGTGGCCAAGGCAGATCCCGAACGTCGGCATCCCGCTCTCGGTTATGGTCCGGATCGCCTTCGGGGCATACTCGACCGCGGCGGGATCTCCTGGACCATTGGCCAGGAATACCCCATCCGGCTTCATCTCCAGAACAGCCTCTGCCGGGGTCGTCGCCGGTATCACCGTCACGCGGGCATCGTGCGCCTCGAATAGACGGAGAATGTTCTTCTTTATGCCGTAGTCGTAGGCCACGATGTGGAGCGATGCGGCCGGGTTGCCCCAGACGTACGGGCGCTTCGTCGACACGACGCTCGCGAGGTCCAGGCCCTCCATCGAAGGGCAGGATAGCACCGCCGAGCGGACGGCATCGCTTGGACTGACTCCGGCGCCTATGACTCCGCGCATCACACCCTGCGATCTCAGGTGGCGCGTGAGTTTTCTCGTGTCGATGTCACTCAACACGGGGATCTCGGCCGACTCGAGCCAGTCGATGAGCGAGCCGGTCGCGCGCCAGTTCGAGTACGTCGGCGACAGCTCGCGAACTACGACGCCTGCGACCTGTGGAGTCGAGTTGGCCGACTCCGGATCTTCCAGGTTCACGCCATAGTTGCCGATCTGCGGCGCGGTCATCACGACGATCTGGCCGGAGTACGAGGGGTCGCTAAAGACCTCCTGATACCCCGTCATGTTCGTGGTGAAGACGACTTCGGCGACCGCCTCTGGCGCTGGTGTACGAAGACGGCCCGTGTAGACCGAGCCGTCTTCGAGTAACAGAAAGCCAGCGCTCACTTCTTCGGCGGCGTCGCGGGTTGTGGTGCCGGCTGCGTCGGTTGCAACGGAACGGCCGGGGCGGATTGCGCTGGCGCGGGAGCCGTCGGGACTGGGCGACCGAACGTCTTGTCGAGCACCGACGCCGGCTGGCGCGCGTGCGTCGACATGAGCTGCAGAATGAATGACAGGCCCAGGAAGATGCCGCCTGCCCACCAGCTCACGGTGGTCAGCAAGTTGCCCGCTTGCCGCGTCCCGATGAACGCGTCCGTCGAAGAGCTGACGCCGCCAAAGCTCGCGGCAACGCCACCACCCTTCCCGCTCTGCAACAGAATGGCGGCGATCAGCACGCCACTGTCGAGGATCAGAATAATCAGAAGGAACGTATACATAGGCTAAGTCTAGAATATCTCGTGATTTGCGGCTCTACGTCAAGCCCGGCAGATCTCGGCCCACGACTCGGGGTCCAGGCTCGCGCCGCCGACGAGGAGTCCATCGACATCGGTGGCGGCGAGAAGCTCGCCGGCATTCTTCGCGTTGACGCTGCCGCCATAGAGGATCGGCACGTCAGCCGCTCTCCCGCCCGTGAGCTCCCCGAGCAGCGCTCGCACGAATCCGTGCATCAGCGCGGCGTCCTCGGGCGTCGCGTTCCGACCGGTCCCGATCGCCCACACGGGCTCGTAGGCGATGCACATCTGCGCGATCGTCTCGGGCGTGAGCTCCACGACGCCCGTGCGGAGTTGACGGGCGACGACATCCGATGTCCGACCGGTACGGCGCTCGTCATCCGTCTCGCCGACACAGAGGATCGGCACGAGTCCCGCGCGCACCGCGGCGGCGCATTTCTTCGCCGTCTCGGCGTCGGTCTCGCCGAACTTGCGACGGCGCTCACTATGACCAACCAGTGTCATCCGCGCACCCGCCTCGCGCGCGATCTCCGCTGACATCTCGCCGGTATAGGCGCCTTTGTCTTCCCAATAAATATTCTGCGCGGCGACCAACACATCCGGACGTCCCTCGGTCGAACCCGTGACCGCCTGGAGCGACGCCGCCGGCGGGGCGAAGATGACCGTGTTGTCAGCCTGGGGTGTGTAGGTCTCCAAAAACACCCGCATGAACGTGCGGGCGCTCCCGGGACCGTGGTGCATCTTCCAGTTGGCCGCGAAGACTCTTCGCACTTACGCGGCGTCGTCGAGGGCAGCGACGCCCGGCAGCACCTTCCCTTCGAGATACTCGAGCGACGCGCCCCCACCCGTGGAGACGTGCGTCATGCGATCATCCAATCCTGCCTGCATGACCGCGGCGGCCGAGTCGCCGCCGCCGAGGATCGTCGTCGCGCCGTGGTCGGTGGCTTTGGCCATCGCCTCGGCGACCGCGATCGTACCCGTGTCGAACGGCGGCTTCTCGAACACACCCATCGGGCCGTTCCAGAGTATCGTCTTCGCGGTGTTGATCGCGCGAGCGAACGACGCGGCAGTTGCAGGGCCGATGTCGTAGACCGCTTCGTTTTTCGGGATCGCGTCGCGTTTGACGACGTGAGACGGAGCGTCGAGCGAGGGGGCTACGACCACATCATGCGGGAGCGTGAGTCGCGCGCCGGCGCGATCGAGCAGCTGCTTGGCCATGCCGATCCGGTCTGTCTCGACGAGTGAGGTGCCCGTCTCCAGTCCCATGGCGCGGTAGAAGGTCGAGGCCATGGCGCCGCCGATGAGCAGGCCATCCACCTTGGGCAGCAGCGCTTCGATGACATCGATCTTGCCTGAGATCTTGGCGCCGCCCAAAATCGCCACGAACGGACGCGGCGGGTCGCTGAGCGCGCGGCCGAGATAGTCCAGCTCTCGCTCCATCAGGAGTCCGGCAACCGCGGGACGAAGATGGCGCGCGACGCCTTCTGTTGATGCGTGGGCCCGGTGCGCGGCGCCGAACGCATCGTTCACAAAGAGGTCGCCGAGTTGGGCGAACTCTCCCGCGAGCGCGTCATCGTTTTTTTCTTCGCCCGGAAAGAAGCGCGTGTTCTCGACCAAGAGAATCGGCGAGGCATCCGTCAGTGCTTTGGAGGCCTTGATCAAGCTGGGAAAGTCGACCGAGTCACTGAACACGACTTTCTGCGGCAGCAGTTCCCGCAGATGCCGCGCGACGGGACCGAGAGAGTACTGCGGCTCGGGGCGCCCCTTGGGCCGGCCCAAGTGAGAGAGCAACACGACGCGAGCCCCATGCTGAATCAGGTACTCGATCGTCGGGACCGTGGCGCGCATCCGCGTATCGTCCATGACGTGCCCGCGATCGTCGAGCGGCACGTTGAAGTCCACGCGCACGAGGGCCCGGGCGCCGCGCAGTTGGGCGTCGGTCAGCTGACGGACGCTCGCCTTCTTTACCGTGGCCGTCGTCATAGGCGTGCGCCAACAAAGCGGAGGAGGTCGACGCACCGTGAGGCGTAGCCCCACTCGTTGTCATACCAGCCCGAGAGCTTGACGAGCGTGCCGTCGATGACGTTCGTGCTCTTCGCGTCGAGGGTACAGGAGTGGGCGTCGCCAATGTAATCGGTGGAGACGAGCTCCAGATCGGAGTAGGCCAGGAAGCCCTCCAGTGGACCGGACTCGCTCGCGGCCTTGAAGGCGGCGTTGACGGCATCGATGGTGGTCGGACGCTCGACCTCGGCGACCAGCTCGACCAGCGAGACATCAGGGGTGGGCACGCGGATCGAGATCCCGTCGATCTTGCCCTTCACCTCCGGGATGACGAGACCGGTTGCCTTCGCGGCGCCGGTCGTCGTCGGGATCATCGACATCGCGGCCGCGCGGGCGCGGCGCAGATCCTTGTGCGGGAAGTCGAGGATGACCTGGTCGTTCGTATAGCTGTGAATCGTCACCATGGATCCGTGCTTGAACCCGAATGCGTCGCGGACGACTTTCACCATGGGCACGAGGCAGTTCGTGGTGCAAGACGCGTTCGAGAGGATGTGGTGCGATTTGGCGTCATACTTGTCGCTGTTGACGCCCATCACGAGCGTGATGTCTTCGCCCTTGGCGGGCGCCGAGATAATGACCTTCTTGGCACCGGCGTCAATGTGCTTCTGCGCGTCGGGGGCGTTGGTGAAGCGGCCCGTGGACTCGAGGACAACGTCCACTTTCAGGTCCTTCCACGGGAGCTTACCGGGATCCTTTTCCGCGAAGATCCGAATGCGCTCGCCGTCGACGCAGATCGCGTCGCTCTCGGCGGATACCGTGCCCTGATACGTCCGGTGCACGGAGTCATACGTGAACAGATGGGCCAGCGTTTTCGTATCGGTCAGGTCGTTGACGGCGACGAATTCGAGGTCGGCGACCCCTTGTTGCTTCGCGGCCCGTAGCACCTGGCGGCCGATGCGGCCGAAGCCGTTGATGCCGACGCGAGTGGTCATGAAGGTGAATGGTCAGGTTGAACGGATCGTAAACGCGGAGGAACCAGCCGTAAATCTATCTCCGGACTGCGGACGCGGCATCCGGCCCCCGGGGCCGCCGGGTTCTCGCTGACTTAGGCCGAATGACCCTGGTGACCGCTCGGGCGTTGCCCACATTTGGTACCGCATGCACCTGCCCCGGCGATTCGTCCCAGCTTGCTTGACCGTCCTGACCCTCGCGCCGGTGGGGCGGTTGGCCGCACAGAAAGACGGCGATTCCAGCCCGGCCCAGACCGGGCATCAGACCATCACTCTCGATCTCGACAGCGCGAAGGTCGGCGGTCGCCTTCCGTTTGACGAGTGGTTCGCGCTCGCTGGCAAGGCATCGGCACACCTGCTCGTCGTGCGCGTCCAGTTCAAGGAGTACCGGAGCACGTCCGACACCTGCCCGACGGACGTTGTGCAGAACACGAACGTCCCGGATGTGTGGCAGCGCCAAGACGCGCGCAAGCTCTTCGTGATCCCCGTCGAGCACGGACTGCATCCGGGCCAGGATTACCGCTTGTGCGTGGGCACCGACAGTACGCTCGATGACTCGGTCGCGAAGCGCGTTCATGCGAGCCTGGGGCGAGCTATCGGCGATACGATGTGGGCGCGGCTCCAGCACAATGCGCCCGATACGGCCCCCCACTACATCGCGATCGTCGCCTTCCAGAACGCGGTCACCGCCGCCATCCCCATTGAACAAGCGGGCCCCGGACCGCGACAATCCCTCGTGTACAACTACCGGATGGAGGGGGATACCGTCTGGCGGATCGAATCGCTAGGAGCGGCGCGCGATCGCATCACCAGCGTCCGCCAAAGTCTTGCCGGGCGGTTCGAGTCCACCCGTACGCTGACCAACGACTCGGCGGCGACGGCGGCGCTCGGGGCTCACGTCGCCAGGACGTTTCCGGACTTCAGCCGCGACTATCTCTCATTCGAGCATAGTTACCACGACATTCGGACGAGCCGTGAGGGCATCGCGAGCACCTGGAGAGACTTGTACGCGACTCTGGTCCACCTCGACCCGTCGCTCCGCCAGCTCGACGTCACCAAGGTTCCAAACGACCTCGCCGGCTCGCGCTACACGGTTGGCGTCCAGCTCGCGCTGGCACTGCCGAACCTGAATACGGGACAGGACTCGCTCATCGCGCAAGGCGCGCAGATGCCGCTGGCCGTCGATCCCGTCGTCGTGTCGCCGATCCTGTTCGACACGGTGCGGCATCGATCCCCACCACTTGACTCGGTGCGCACCCGCTACACCACGCTCTACTCCCAGTTCAACGCGCTCGTCGAGCTGACCACCATCCTCGGCCCTCGCGCTCGGGCGGTACACGACGACGCCGCGCAGGCACTGGGCGATCTGCGCACGCTCTCAGTCGAGGTCGATGTGTTAGCGCATGCCCTCGACTCCTATGATGCGTACGCCGACTCGCTGGCCAACACGCGGCCGTTGCTCGACAATCGCACGCTGGGTGTCGCCGGCACGACCGCCGCGCCGTACAAGGAGGCGACCATGCAATACGTGAGCGCCGACCTTGGCTTCTTATGGGCGTTCGGCCTCGGCAACAAATTCGCCGGCACCGTCATCGTCCCCTACGTCGGCGCCAATTTCTACCTCCTGCCGACGAATGGGCACGCGCGCTTCAACGAGTGTGGTGAGGTGTGGTGGCAGTGCCAGCTCAAGCGGGTCGCCATCACGTTTGGCATCACCACGAGCAGCGTGGCTCGGACCAACGTCCGTACGGATCTGTTCGGATCGCATAGCATGTATGTCGCGCTCGGATATCGGCTGCTGCGACCGGTCAAGATCAACGCCGGCGCGCTCCTGTACGACACCTTCACGCCGGATATCCGTCACGCCCCGCGATTCAGCGCGACGCCGGCGCTCTCCGGTTCGATCGATTGGGACATCGGCAGCACGCTGGGCGGTATCGGTAGCATCTTCAAGTAATGGAGCATCGATGAGCGTTGCGTTCCTCGGTTCCGACCAAGCAGCCCCTGTCCACCTGCCCGGCCCGGTCACGCTCGGGTTCGACGCGTCCAGCGGTGCGGGCCAGACCGCGGTCGACATTCGCTATCAGATCGTGAACGCCGTGGGCATCGTATTCGCGTCAAATGACACCAGCCTGGTCATGGTCAATGGCGTCGCCGTCGGCTACGGCAAGACGCACATCAGCCAGACGATGGCGCTGCGCAGTGTCGGCGGAACCGGCGTGCCGTCGCACATCGAGATCCAGGGCGAAGTGCGGGAGAAGGGTGTGTATCAGTTCGAGGTCGCGTGGGGGATGGCGGCGTCGTGAGCGCGATGCGATGGATGGCCGGGATCACACTCCTCACGGCGTGCTATGACGCCGTTGACCCGGCGCCGACTGGACTCGTGAAGCTCATGCCCGCGGACACCGTGAGCGTGGCGGACGGGGTGTCGCTCATCGGTATCACGGCCACCGTCGATCGTCGGCTCCCCAAGTCGCTCTGGAACGTCACGTTCACGACGACGCTCGGAGTGTTCAGCGTCAACGGCACCTCGACCGCTACCGTGGCGGCCGACACCACTGGCACTGCCGTGGTGTATCTCCGCGCGCCACGTGATTCGGGCACGGCCACCATCACGGCGACCACGGATACCGTGGTGCTGAGCCGTGCCGTGCACTACGCGCCGGCTGCGCCGGAGCGCATCCTCCTCGTCCCGTCGGCCTACAGCGCGGCCGCGGCGACCGGCACTGTGCAGATTGCCGCGCAGCTGCTCCGCGATACGGGCTTCGTGAGCGCTGGTGTGGTACTCAAGTTCACGGCGAGCGTCGGGACGGTCGGCACCCTGTCGGCGCCAAGCGATAGCACCGGTACGGTCATGACGGTCTATACGGCGCCGGCCGATAGCTCGTTCAGGGGAACCGCGACGATAGCGGCGACCGTGGTCGGATTACCGGGCGTCACCGACACGACCAACATCGCTATCGTGCCGTAGCCCTGACCGCGCGGCGCATCGCGTCGCGGTCCGGTTCGACACCGAACCACCGGTCGAACGCGAGCGCCCCCTGCTCGATCAGCATCGGGAGCCCATCGATGGCCCGGTGGCCCGCCGCGCGAGCGGCTCGGACCCAGGCGGTCTCGTCAGGTCCGTAGACGAGATCGATCACGTCGGCCGCTGGTGGGAGGTGTGCGACGTCGATCGGCTGTGATACGCCGTCGAGGCCGATCGATGTCGCGTTCACGACGAGCGTCGCGCCTTCCACGGCCTCGGTTATCGTGCCGACGGCTTGTGCGCCGAACCGTCCCGCGAGGATTGCCGCTCGCTCGGCGCTGCGGTTCCATACGCTCACGTGAACTAGCGGCCACTCCACCATGGCCGCCAACACGGCCGCGGCTGCACCACCGGCTCCGAAAAGCGCCACGCGGCCACCCGGTGCGACAGGCGCATTGCACGCGGCGGCAAAGCCGCCAACGTCTGTATTGTCGCCCACGAGTTGGCCGCCGTCGGTCCAAAACACGTTGATCGCGCCAACGCGCTCGGCCACTGGCGTGAGGCGGCTGCAGAGTCGGGTCGCGTTTTCCTTGTGTGGGACGGTCACGTTGCCCGCGGCACCTTCGGCGACCAGTTGCCGCAGCGTCTCCGTCAGCGCCTCCGGGGTGACATCGAGAGCGGTGTACGCGACATCGAGGCCAGCCGCGCGAAGGGCCGCGGACTGGAAGCGTGGCGAGAGTGAGTGCGCGACCGGGTGCCCGAGCAGCACCAACCGCGTGGGCCTCAGCGCGTGCGCTCCGCGGCGACGCGGTCGATGACCTTGCGGATAGCGGCTTCGAGCTCGTCGAACGTCGTGCGATAGGTCTCGAGATCGCCGCCGAACGGGTCGCTGATCGGCCGGTCGTCGGCGCCGTGCGAGGCGTACGACGAGAGCAAAAAGGTCTTGCCGGCGCCGCCCATGCCTTCGACCTGGTCGCGATGGTGCGGCCCCATCGTGAGAATCAGGTCCTGCGATTCGACGAGCGTGGGCGTGATCGTCCGGGAGCGGTGCTCATTGAGATCGAGCTGGCGCTCGAGACCCACGAGCAGCGAGCCGTCCGATGCGGGCTGACCGTCCCAGGCGCTCGTGCCGGCGCTCTCGAGATGTAAGTCGTCGAGCGCGCGCTCGTGGGCGATACGCCGAGCGATCGCCGCGGCCATTGGACTCCGACATGTATTGCCCGTGCACACGAACAGGATCTTCATGCGTCACCAATCAAGTCGGGTACGCTCTCCCGCAGCGTCGCGGCCGCGATGGCGCCCGGACGGATAACCCGCGGATGTCGTCCCGTACAATCCACCACCGTTGAGGCTAAAGAGCTCTGCAAATGTCCGCCGTCCAACACTCGGAGCACGCCACGCGCCATTGCGTCGCTCCACTCCTTAACAATCTCGACGGCCGAAGCGGCGGGGGGAACCCCCGGGCGGTTCGCGCTCGTCGACGTGATCGGCTCGCCGATCGCGGCGATGAGGCGAGTGAGACCCCGGTGCGGCGTCCATCGCACGGCCACGCCGCCTTCCGGACCGCGAAGGCGATCGGGCACCCGGTGCTCGCCGCCCGGTAAGACCAGCGTGAGCGGTCCCGGCCAGTGTCGGGCCGCGAGCGCGGAGGCGGGCTGGGTGAGTCGCAAGCCGAGGTGCTTGATCATGTCGCTGCCGCTGATCAGGAGCAGGAATGGCTTGCCCGGCGCGCGGCCCTTGAGTCGCACGAGCGCGTCGACGCCCGCTTGGTCGGCGGTGCCGCCGAACCCATAGACGGTCTCCGTGGGATAGGCGATGATCCCGCCCGCGGCGAGATGGGCAATCGTTCCCGCGAGCGACGCCTCGACTTCTTCGGGCGACCAGAACGGGACGGCGCGTGGCTCACTCACTGAGCTGAGCCAGTGCGTCGGCGCGGGCGAAATCCGGTTCCTCGGTCACCTTCATCGCCCGCTCGCTGCCTTTTACAACAACGACGGGAATGCCGAGCGCTTCGCAGAGCGCGGCGTCGTCGGTTGCTTTGAGCCCTCTCGCACGGGCAGCCGCGTGGGCCTGCACGAGGACACCACGCGGGAATGCTTGGGGAGTTTGCGCGCGCCAGAGCCGCTCGCGTGGCACCGTGCGAACGACGCGTCCATCGGCGTCGACTTCCTTGAGGGTGTCGACGACGGGCAGCGCCGCGATGGCGGCTTGACCTCGTCGCGCCTCGGCGATCACGCGGGAGACAACGCTATCCGGCACCAGCGGCCGTGCGGCGTCGTGGACGACGATGACACTGGCGGCGGCCGGGAGATCTTCCAGGCCGTTCGAGACGGAGTCCTGGCGGGTGGCGCCGCCGACCGAGAGCAAGAGGCGCTCGGTATCCGATTGGAAGAGCCACGGCGGCGGGTCACCAATGATCGCGCGCGGGAGCACGCAGACGACCATCGCGACGTCGGGGCGTGCGTGGAAGAGCTGCACGCTGTGCAGCAGCATCGGCTTGCCGGCGACCCAACGGAATTGTTTGAGCTCCGCGCCGCCGACGCGCGAGCCGGTTCCGGCCGCGACAATGACAACCCCGACATCTCGTGTCACGCGAACAGCCGCTGGAATAGGACGTGAATCGTTGGAACGCCGATCGCGGTGATCCCCGGAACGGTTCGCGACGGGACCGCGCGCTCGGCGACGAACGCGCGCGTGCATCCCATCTTCACCGCCTCGGCCATCCGCCGTTCGATCTGCGACACGGGCCGGACTTCGCCGCCGAGTCCGACCTCGCCGATGAAAATTGCATCGCTCGGAAGGGATCGGTCGCAGACGCTGGACGCGAGCGCCGCGGCGACGGCGAGGTCGCCCGCCGGCTCGATCAAGCGCATCCCGCCGACCACGTTCACGAAGACGTCGAGCATCGCGAACGACAGGCCGGCGCGCTTGTCGAGGACCGCGAGGAGCAGCGCTAAGCGACGGCCATCCAAGCCCGTCGAGACCCGCTGCGGCGTGCCGAAGCCTGCTTTGGCGGCCAAGGCTTGGATCTCGATCAGCACCGGCCGCGTGCCCTCGATGAGCGCCGTGACCGCGGTGCCCGAGGCGCTCGACTGGCGGTCGCCGAGAAACAATTCCGAAGGGTTCGCGACGCCAGACAGCCCCGCTTCTGTCATGCGGAACACGCCGATCTCATCGACGCCGCCGAAGCGGTTCTTGGTGGCACGCAGGATACGGTGGTCGAGTGTCGTCTCGCCTTCGAAATACAGGACCGTGTCGACGATATGTTCGAGCGTCTTGGGGCCCGCGATCCCCCCGCCCTTCGTCACGTGGCCCACGACGACTACGGCCGTGCCGGTTTCTTTGGCAAAGCGCATGAGGCGCGCCGCACATTCTCTCACTTGACCGACGTTGCCCGGTGCGCCCTCGAGATCGGACGAATACAGCGTCTGGATCGAGTCGACGATCAGGACGCCGCCTGCGTCTTCGCGTACGGACGACAGGACATTCTCCAGGCTCGTCTCGGCTAACATGCGCACATCAACCGCGGATCCGCCCAGGCGATCGGCGCGCAGCTTGACTTGTGGCGGGGATTCCTCGCCCGACACATACAGGACCCGACCATCGCGTTCGGTGAGCTTCGCGGCGACTTGGAGGAGCAGCGTCGACTTGCCTATGCCGGGTTCTCCGCCCACAAGGACCATGGAGCCGGGGACGATGCCGCCGCCGAGTACGAAATCGAATTCGTCGAGGCCCGTCGTCCAGCGCTCCGTCTGGGCCGCGGTGACATCACGGAGCGGGCGGGCTGTACGGGCGACGCCGGTATGGGTGCGAGCGGGCTTCGCGGCAACCGGCTCCTCGGCGAGCGTATTCCATTCGCCGCACGCCTCGCATCGCCCGCCCCACTTGGCGCTCTCGGCGCCGCACTCGCTGCAGCGATAGACAGTCTTGAGCTTACTGCTCACGAGCCGTCTTGCTTTCGAACGTGGTGAAACTCTTGCGGAAGTACAGGTTCACCGTACCGATCGGCCCATTGCGTTGCTTGCCGATGATCAGCTCGGCCGTCCCTTCGAGCGAATTCCCGGCCTCGTCCTTGAGGACGCCGTAGACTTCCGGGCGATAGATGAACAACACCAGATCGGCGTCCTGCTCGATCGCGCCGGACTCGCGGAGGTCGGAGAGCTGCGGGCGTTTCCCCTCTGCCCCGCGCTGCTCGGGCGCGCGGGAGAGCTGGGAGAGCGCGATGACGGGTACGTCGAGCTCCTTGGCGAGTCCCTTGAGCGACCGCGAGATCTCGCTGATCTCCTGCTGCCGGTTTTCGGCGGACGGGCCGCGGATGAGCTGCAGGTAGTCCACGACGATCAGCTTGATGTCGTTGTCGACCTTGAGGCGCCGCGCGCGCGAGCGCATCTCCAGAAGCGAGATCCCGGCAGAGTCATCGATGAAGATCGGCGCGGGGCTCAAGACCCCCGCCGCGCGGGCCAGTCGGGCATAGTGCTCGTTGTTGAGCATCGACTTGCGCACGAGCTGGGCGTCGATCCGCGCTTCGCTCGTCAAGAACCGTTGGACGAGCGAGTCTTTGCTCATCTCCAACGAGAAGAACGCGACCGCCATGTTCTGCTCGATGCCGACGTGCTGCGTGATGTTGAGCACGAGCGACGTCTTGCCCATCGCGGGCCGCGCCGCGACGATGATGAGATCGGCGCGTTGGAAGCCGGCCGTCAACGAGTCCAGGTCCGGGAATCCGGAGGAGATCCCCGTGAGCGCTCCGCCGAGCTTTTGTTGCTCCTCGATGCGCTCGATGGCGGGCCAGACGAGCTCCTTAATGCGAAAGAAGCCCGTCGTTCCGCGGCTCTGGCTGAGTTGGAGCACCCGGTGCTCCGCTTCATCCAGGAGATCGGCGGCGCCCACGTGGCCGTTGTACGCCTCACGGGCGATCGACTCCGACACTTCGATCAGGTGGCGCAGCATCGCCTTTTCCTTGACGATGCGCGCGTGATACTCGATGTTCGCCGCCGTCGGGATGTAGTCGATGAGCTCCGCGATGTACTCTTTCCCGCCGCTGGACTTGAGCTCATCGCGCCGTTCGAGCTCGTCGCCGAGCGTGAACGGATCGACTACGGCGCCGCGCTCGACGATCGCGACCATCGCGCGATACAGGCGACGGTGGCCTTCCTGATAGAACATGGTATCGTCCAACAGCTCGGACGCGCGCATGATCGCGTCCGTTTCCATCATCATCGCCGCCAGCACCGCTCGTTCCGCATCCAGGGAGTACGGGGGGTGCCGGTCGGCGACCGGGTCACGCTCCGTCACCGGTGCGATCGAGGATCCGGCGGGCATGTTGGACGTCGTCCCAGGTGGGGCGCTTCCAGGCAGGATTGCGCAGGAGCGCGGCGGGGTGGTACGTGACGATCAGCGGAACTCCGTAGTACCGGTGCAGAGTACCACGCAGTTTGCCGATGGACAACTTCGTTTCCAGTAGCGTTTGCGCGGCGAACGTCCCAAACGCCAGAATCACGCGCGGGCGGATCAGCTCGATCTGGCGCACGAGATATGGGCTGCAGGCCGTGACCTCGTCCGGCAAGGGATTCCGGTTCAGTGGCGGCCGGTGTTTCAACACGTTGCAGATGAACACGTCCTCGCGCTTCAAATCAATCGCCGCGAGGATTTTGGTCAGTAACTGGCCCGCTTTGCCAACGAACGGTCGGCCCGACAGATCTTCTTGCTCGCCCGGGGCCTCGCCGACACACACCAGCTGGGCGTTCGGGCTTCCCTCGCCTGGGACGCAATTCGTGGCCGTCGACCACAGCGCGCACCGCTTGCACGCTGTCGCGTGCGCGGCGACGGCCTCGAGGCTGTCGAGGCTCGCCATCGGTCCGCCGAACAGGTCGGCGCCGGATTTTCCCACGACTATGGGAGCCAAGCTACCTGCGTCAGCGACCACAGGCGGCGGTGGCTCGGGGACACGCTCGGCGACACGCTCGGGGACATGCTCGGGGACATGCTCGGCCACTGGGGCATTGAGCCAATTTTTTGCTCCGACTATGCGCATTACATCCTCGACCTTCAGGTCGTCGAGGACGAGCTCGCGCTCGCCGGCCTCGCGGCGCTGCTCGAGGTACCGGCGAAGGAGATCCGATGTGTTATCGGGCACGCAGCAACCCTTCGATGCGATCGAGAATGGCGTCGGCCACGTCGGACTTCGCCAGCAGCGGGAGCGCCTCGTCAGGCGTGCCGTTGCCGAAGACCAACGTGACGCGGTTCGTGTCGACGCCGAACCCGGCGCCGGGTTCCGTGGCGTCGTTGACGACGACGAGGTCCAACGACTTGCGCCGCAGTTTCTCCCGCCCGCCCGCGACAGCTGCTTCAGTCTCCAGCGCAAAACCAACAACGATGGCTGCTGGATTTCTGAATTCTTGCGTGCTGACCAGTATATCGTCGGTTGGCTCGAGCACGATCGACGAGGGCGCCGACGATTTCTTGATTTTCTGCTCGGCCACCGTCGCCGGCCGGAAGTCCGCGGGGGCCGCAGCCATGATCAGCACATCCGCATCACGCAGATGCGCCGCGACAGCATCCCGCATCTCGGCCGCGGTTTCGACGTCGATGATGGAGGCTCCGACTGGCGGCTCGACCGATAGGGGCCCCGCGATGAGCGTGACGTCGGCACCACGGCGCCACGCCGCGGCGGCAAGCGCGACCCCCATTTTCCCGCTGCTGCGATTCGAGATAAATCGGACCGGGTCGATTGGCTCGCGCGTGGATCCGGCGGTGACAACGATGCGCCGGCCGCGCAGCACCCCGTCCGCGTCGAGGAGGCGGCCGATGTGGGCGAAGATCGTCTCGGGCTCCGGCATCCTTCCCGGCCCAGAGCCCTCGCCAACCGCCAGCGGACCCACGTCGGGATCCAAGACCCGGTAGCCGATGGATCGGAGGTGCGCGACGTTCAGCGTGGTTTGAGGGTGCGACCACATCCGATCGTTCATCGCGGGAACGAGCAGAACCGGCGCATCGGCGGCCAGCAGTATCGCCGTCAGGAGGTCATCGGCACGGCCTACGGCCGCGCGCGCGAGAAAATCAGCCGTGGCTGGCGCGACGACGATCGCGTGGGCAGAGCGGGCCAATTTTATGTGGTCGAGCGCGTGGCCGGCGGCGATCAGGTGGGTCGAGACGGGTCGTCCGGTGACCGCCTCGAACGTGACGGGGCCGACGAAGTCCTGCGAGGCCCGCGTTTGGACGACGTCGACCTCGGCGCCAGCCTGCGTCAGCGCACGCGCGAGGGCGACGGACTTGTAGCACGCGATGCCCCCCGTGACGCCGAGGAGTACCCGGCGTTGCGCGAATGGCCGCACGGCGGGGCCGCCCCGAGGCCCGCGTTAGTCGGCGCGGCGCCGTGGCACGACGCGATACTCGATCGTGCCGGTCGCCAGCTCTTCGAGTGCGCGCGTCGTCAGCTTCTTCTCGCGCGTCGATGACCGATCGCGCGGAAACTCGTTGAGCCCGCGCGCGTACTTCGCCGCCACGAGGACGCCGAGGTACTTGTTCGTCGCGTGCTGCGCCACTTCCCCTGGTGTGAATACCCGCATATCTAGACTCCGCCTAAGCGTGTGATTTCGTTTTCCAGACCATCAATCAAGCCGTGCACGTGCTCATCAAGCGTCGCGACCCGCGACGGCCGGGTCGACTCGGCGTCGATGATCGCCGAGACATCGCGGACCGCCCGGGCGAGGTCGCCGTTCACGACGACGTACTGGTACTGCCCCACCGCCATCAACTCCCGCCGTGCGTCCTTCAACCGGACGACGAGATCCGACCGGTCTTCCGTCTTGCGCGCCACGAGCCGCGTCAACAATACGTCCGCCGATGGCGGCAACAAAAAGATCAACACCGACGCCGGGTACGACTGGACGAACTGCGCCGCGCCTTGGACGTCGATGTCCATGATCACGTGACGCCCGCCTTGCAGCACGCGGTCGACTTCGCGTCGAAGCGTCCCGTAGAGCTTGCCGTGCACCTCCGCCGATTCGGCGAATTCACCCCTATCCCGACTCGCCTCGAACTCGCCGTTGGTCAAGAAATAGTAATCGCGCCCGTCGACCTCCGCTGCCCTCGGCCGCCGGGTGGTGGCTGAGACGGAGTATCCGACATCGGGGCGTAAGGTCAAAACCTCCTTACGGATAGTCGTCTTCCCTCCACCGGAGGGTGACGACAGGATGATCGGGAACGGGTTCACGTCGGCGTCATTCTAAGTTATCCACCTGTTCCCGGATCTTCTCGAGCTCCTCCTTGATCTCCACGACGTCGTGCATCATGGCCGCGTCATTGGCCTTGCTCCCAGTCGTGTTGGCCTCTCGCAGGAGCTCCTGGGACAGGAATCCGAGGCGTTTCCCCACTTCGCTGCCCCCGTCGAGTGCGTCGCGAAAGGCGGCAATATGCGCTCGAAACCGGTCCAGTTCCTCGCTGACATCGAGGCGGTCGGCCAGGACCGCGATCTCCTGGGCCACCCGTTGAGGGTCTAGCGCTACGCCCTCGGTCAGTTCTTGAACCGCCGTCTTCAGGCGGTCCCGGTGCTCAATCACCCGCTCAGGGGCCCTTTGCTCCAAACGACCCACGGCCACCTCGATCGTCGCTATTCTCGCTCTCAGAAATTCTTCAATACGTGCGCCTTCGGCGCTACGCATACTGGTTAGGGCAGCGAGCGCTCGGCCCAGGACGGCTAATAGTTCATCCGGGAAACCACCCGGCTCGTCGAGGTCGGAGCCGGCGGAGACGAGGACATCGGGCATGCGCAGGACCGTGGCGACATCGACATCGCCGCCCAGACCATAGCGGTCGCGGAGGGCCTTCAGGTGCGCGGCATACGCCGCGAACCGGGTTTCGTCGACACCGGCCGTGGAGTCGGAGATGTCGCGGTGCGTGCGGACCGTGACCGACGCATGCCCGCGCGCGATGGCGGTGCGAAGGGACTCGCGCACATCGCCCTCCCACGCCGAGAAAGCCGGAGGCAGCTTGATCGACGGGTTGAAGAACCGGTGATTGACGGTTCGCACCTCGACGCTCACGCGGACTTTTCCGACCGTGCCGTCCGCCGAGCCAAACCCGGTCATGCTCCTAATTCCAGAAGGACCAGCGGAGCCCATAGATGTTGACTTGTCGTGGCATCTGGTAACCGGGAACAAGGTAATAAGGATAGCCGTTCGCGTTTCGTAGCTGCCAGCTCAATGTGCCCTGCAAGATCCTGATCTCGGCCAGGATCGAGTACACCCGGCTGTCCGCGACCGTGTAGAATGCCTGATTCGGCGCCGAGGTCGCGGGAAACACCGTCGAGCTCCGGTAGTCGAACGAAGTGCCAAACTTGATCGCGAACGTGTGTCGCGGGAACTGGCGCAGCCACTCGGTCGCGAAATACAGCTCGGCGTGCCCCTCGTAGCGCGGCCTATACGGTTCGGTCTTGTCCCAGTCGACGCCGCTGGCATCGATGTAGAACTGCTTCCAGAGCCGCCCGCGGATCGAGCCGATGTACGCCGTCGTCCGGCCGTACGTCGCGGTCTTCATGGTCGTGTCGTAGACGACCGGCGCCGGGACGATCGCGGTATCCTGCGTCATGATCCCGCCCGAGACCCAGACATCTCCGAGCTTGAGGCCCCCCTCGGCGCGCGCGGTCGTCTGCGTCGCCGACAGCGCCGCCGGCAGATTTTGCGGCGTCGACCGACTGGCCGTGCCGACGAACCGCAAGAACGGCAGCGGCGAGAACCGGGCCGTGAGCTCGTAGGAATTATAGAGCGTTGGATAGAGCTGGCCCGCGAAGCCTGAGTCGGGGCGGCCCTCGCTGTAGGCGTCGCGCTGGACGAGGCCGGACGCGCTCAAGATCGGGTTGTCGAAGCTGGCGCGGAGCTCGGCGGAGTTATAGTTGGCGTGCGACGAGAAGACGCGCAGGCGGTCGGTTCCCTCGAACCGAATCCCCGCGAAGACGAATCCGCCGGAGGCGATATACTGCGACTCCGAGTTCACGCTGTCGACCGACGTGGTGGTCGTCGGCAGAAACTGGGTGGTCGTGTCCGTGACGATCGGAATCGTAGATGCCGCGGTTGGACTCGTGTTCTTGAACGACATGCTTGCCGCGATCACCTGGAGCCACGGGCGCCCGCGATCAGGGTCGCCATAGCCGACGCGGATGTAGGCATCCGTGCGCTGCGATTCGAGATCCGGGAGGATCGTGATTGGCAACGTCGGGTCGCCGGATTGGAGCTGATCGCGGCCGCGCGTGTAGCGGTTGCCGAAGGCGTCGATCGAGAATGGGCCGCTGGCGTAGCCCAAGCGGAGCATGATCGACGATTGATTCCCGCCGCCGCCGAATGAGCCCGAGTTATCGAACTGGTACGCGCCGACCTGCGTGGCGAACCCCGGGCCGAATCGTTGGCCGTAGTACGCCTTGTAGAGGTTCGTCTGTTGGTTTCCCGTGAAGACGTCGGCGCGGGTCGTGGGCGTGACCCGGTTGGCGCGCCAGGTTCGGCAATACACCCGAAGCTCGGATGCGCCGCGTTCGACGGCGACTTCCTCGAACTCCCACAGTTGGATCGTGGCGAGATCCACCAGGCCATGCAGCCGGGAGTCCAGCGGGTCCATCTCTATCCCATCGACGAACACCCGGACGCGCGCGATGTCGCCGAGGTAGGCTCCGTTCATTGGCGTGGAGAGCCAGCCCGCTCGGAATCCCGTGAAACCGGGAATCTTGTCCAGCAGGTCCGGCAGCGTCATGGCGCCTGACGCATCGATCGCTTCGCGGTCCCACCGATAGCTCTGGCCCGGCTCGAGCAGCGTCGGCACCGGCGCGTGCGCGAGCGGGGCGCGCGATCGCGTCGTGTCCGGGTGGTACATCGCCTTGATCGAATCCATGTGCGCGGCAGTGCGCACGCCGGTCGTGTCCTCCACCGTGTCCTGCTGCGGCGGCGGCGAGGATGGCGGGGGCACCGATTGCGGAGGCTCCTGCGCTTTACAAACGGCCCCGGCGAGCAGCCCGAGGCCGAGCAGCAATGACTTCAGCGCGCCCTCGCGCGGGCGAATTCTATGAACATGCCGACTGGTACACCGGTGGGTCCCTTGGGGATCACCGTCAGGTCGCTCTCGGAGTAGGCCGTGCCAGCGATATCGAGGTGTACCCACGGGACGCCTTCGGCGAACGCCTCCAGGAACTTGGCCGCGGTGATAGCCCCGGCGGGCCGTCCGCCAGTGTTCTTCAAGTCGGCCACGTCGGATTTTATCTGCTCCTGGTACTCATCCCACAGTGGCATGGCCCACCCGCGCTCGGCCGAGCGCTCGCCGGCAGCCAGGAGCTCGTTGACGAGGTCATGGTCGGTGCCGAACACACCGGTGGCGGCGTGGCCGAGGGCGATCACGACGGCGCCGGTCAGGGTGGCCGCATCTACCATGGCCGCCGGCTCGAACCGCTTGGCGTATGTGAGGACATCGGCGAGCACGAGACGGCCCTCGGCGTCCGTATTGATCACCTCGATCGACTTACCCGAGGACGCTTTGACGACGTCGCCGGGTTTGACCGCGACGCCTGACGGCATGTTGGTCGTCGCGCCAATGAGCCCGACGACATTGAGCTTGAGCTTGAGTGCGGCGATCGCTTCCATCGCGCCGAGCACACCGGCGGCGCCGCACATGTCGAACTTCATGAACTCCATGCCCTGTGCCGGCTTGATGGAGATTCCGCCGCTGTCGAAGCACAGGCCTTTGCCGATGAGCGCGATGGGCTTCTCGGTTTGCACGCTGCCGCGGTACTGGAGCACGATGAGCTTGGGATCCTGCGGCGTCCCCTGCGCCACGCAGAGGAACGAGCCCATGTTCAGCTCTTCCATCTCTTTGCGGCCGAGCACCACGATCTCGAGGTTGTGCCGCCGGCCGATCTCGCGGGCGGTCTCGACGAGGTAGTCGGGCGTACAGAGGTTCCCGGGCATCTGCGCTGCCCGGCGCGCGATGTCGTAGCCAGTGCCGATCGCGCGGGCGGCGCTCACGGCGCGCTCGGCGTCCGCGATCGCCAGCTGCGGGTCGCCGAGCGAAATCGTGACATTCGACAGCGGCGCGCGGCGTTCGTCCTCCGGCGGCTGGGACTTGAGATCCGCGTATTCCCAGGCGCCGAGCTGCAGCCCGATCGCGATCTGCTCGACCTCGCGCTCGCCGAGCGCGCCGGCGAAGAACGTGAGCGAGCCGACGCCCATGCCGTGGGCCCTCCGACCGGCGAGCGTAGCCGCCCGCCGAAGTGCCATCACGCGGTCGCCTTTGCCCAGGCCGACCAGGAGCACCCGCTGCGGGCCAGTCGAGCCGCCAGCCAGGTGAAGTGTCTCATCGCGAGAGCCGCGGAAATCCTTACGCCGCAACGTGCGATCGAGTGCGCCGGCGAGGGCGGTGTCGAGGCTGGTCAGCGCCGCTGGGACCTGCGAATCGGGTGGCAGGGCGATGACCAGTAGTGGAGTATCGGTCAGTTCAGCGCGGCGGACGGCGATCGAGAGAGCCATGGGTTTCCAGGGTAAATGAGCGCAGCAATGTATCGAACCTTATCCCGTAGTGCCAAACCCCGCCGCGATGCAGTTGATCGAGAACAGGAGGGCGGACAGCGAAGCGTTTCGCTCCTCCGGGTCTCGTGACGCATCGCGTACCTGCCGCAACAGTTGGATCTGCTCATGGCCAACGCGGTCGAGCATGGCACGGCGGCGCTCGATGCGCTCCCGGTACTGCGGGAATCGCGCCCCGATCGTTGTCTCTCCGGTCAGGCGTAGGATGACGTCGGTCGTTCGATCCAGCTCGGCTTCAATGAGCGCGAGGATCGCGCCCCGATCGTCGGCGCTGGCGACGAGTTGTGCATAGGCACGCATCAACGGCCGGTCCACTTGCATCAGGGTCTTTTCGGCTTCGTCCAGAATCAACTGAAACAGCGGGAACTCGCCGAGCATCCGGTGGAGGAGCGCTTCACCACGGACGCCGCGGATTTGCACAAACGCGGCCATTGCGCTGCCGATGCCATACCAGCCGGGTACGCAATGCCGGTTCTGCGTCCAAGCGAACACCCAAGGAATCGCTCTCAAATCAGCCAGAGCCCGCGCGCTCGACCGTCTCGCGGGACGCGATCCCAAGTTGAGCGAGGCAAGTTCTTCGAGCGGAGAAGCGGCGCTGTAGTATCCAAAAAACGCGGGATGCTCAACGAGCCCACGATACGCGGCGAATGCCGCGCCCGAGAGCGCTTCCATGGCCTCGGCGAATTCAGGGCTAGGTTCGGCCATGCCACGCCCGAGCGTGTGCGCGAGGACGCTAGCCGAGAGCAGCTCGAGCTGGTACATGGCGGCGTCGCGCGTGCCGTATTTGTAAGACACGACCTCGCCCTGCTCCGTGAGTCGCATGGTCCCGACGACCGACCCGACCGGCTGGGCGGCTATCGCCCGGCCGGTCGGCGCCCCGCCGCGACCGACCGAGCCGCCGCGGCCATGAAAGAACGAGATGGGCACCCCCGCGTCGGCGCCGACGCGCGTGAGCTTGGATTGCGCCTTGCTGAGCTCCCAGTTCGCGGTGAGAAACCCGCCGTCTTTGTTGGAGTCCGAGTACCCGATCATGACTTCCTGCGGCCGGCCGCGCAGGCTGCGCCGGACGACGGGCACGGCGAGCAGATCACGCATGATCGCCGGCGAGGCCCGCAGGTCGGCGATGGTCTCGAACAAGGGCACGATCGGCAACGTGCACCGCTCGACACCGGCGGCGTCCGAGTACAACCCGGCCTCCTTGGCCAGCAAGTACGCGCGCAGAATGTCGTCGACGCTGCTCGTCCCGGAGATGATGAAACTGCCGAACGCCGCGCGATCCTCGGCGACAACATTGAAAATGGCGAGCGCGGGCTCGTTCGACGTTGTCGTCGAAGCGCTGGACTTGGGCGTGGCGAGCGCATCGAGCAACGATTGGCGCGTGTCCGGTGTTCCGACGGCGAGGCGTGTCGCGTGCTCGCGGCAATCGAGGCGCGCGGTCGAGAAGCGAAACACTTCGACCTCGCGACGCACGGGCGTGATATACGCACGGACGAGACGAGCGCTCTCCGACTCGGTCAGTCCACGTTCGAGGACCTGCAGATCGCGAACGAGATCATCCGACGATTCGTATCGTGGAGCCGTGGTGGAGGACCAGCCGCGCTCGGCGTGCTCGATCGTCGCGGACAAGCGGCGCAGCATGGACGACAGGTACTGACGAAACAGCTCGCCCGGATTGCGATTGGCGATCTGCGCTGCGTCGCCGCTCTCGGCGAGCGCTTTGACTACCGCGCGCTGGAACCAGAGCGGCGTGGCGAGTGAGTCCTGAGAGATGCTGAGCGACGCCCGAAGGGCTGTCAGGCGCCGTTCATAGCGGCGGAGACTCGCCAGGCGATTCTCGCGCACGGCGTGCCGCGTCATGTCCGGCGTCACGAACGGGTTGCCGTCGCGGTCGCCGCCGATCCAGGATCCAAACTCGAGGAATCCCGAGACGTTCGGATCGATGTCGGGGTAGTGCTCCTTCACCGCGGCTATCAGCCGATCCTGCAGCGGCGAGACGACATCAAATAAGATCTCGCCAAAAAAATACAGGCCCCAGGCAATCTCCTGCTCGACCGTTGGTTTCGAGAGACGGAGCTCGCCCGTGAGCCAGAGAAGATCCAGCTCATTACGCAACTCGGCCAGCAGCGCCTCGCGATCCGTTGGGCGCTCGGCCAGCTGCTCGAGGTAGTCATAGATGCGCCGGTGCTTCTCGAGCACGGTGACACGACGCGCCTCGGTCGGGTGCGCCGTGATCACCGGCACGATGCGGAGCGCAGCCACGCACGACTCGACGACCTCGCGCGGGACGCCGCGTTCTTTCGCCTCTTTGATCACGCGATTGAAGGTTCCACTCGCCTCGCTCGCGTGTCGGCGCGCACTGAACGCCTCGTATTGCTCGGCCAGCGCGAGGAGCTGGAACCACTGACTCTGGGCTTGCAATGCCCGGCCGTCAGGATGCCGCTCGTCGACGACTGCATCGAGAAGGCCGAGCACGACATCAGCGAGCGTCTCTGTCACGGCGCAATTTAACTATGTTGTATAGCATGAACACCCGCGAGCTGAGCCACTCGTTGACGGCGCTCTTCGCCGAGCTAGTCGACGGCGCGCCGACGGATGCCGCATACATGCTGAACCGCGGTGATCGGGGACTGCTGGGATCACTCGATCGGCTGCCGGCATCGGCCGCATCGGGCAAGATCGCCGCGCATGTCGATCATGTTCGATATGGGCTGTCACTCATGAACCGCTGGGCGGGCGGCGAGCCGAATCCGTTCGCGACCGCGGACTGGACGGCGGCCTGGCGCACGACACACGTCTCGGACGCCGAGTGGGCCAAGCTTCGCGCTGATTTGCGCGATGAGGCACACCGGTGGCTCGCGGCCCTCGGGACGCCGCGCGAGGTCGATGACGTCGCGCTCAATGGCATGATCGGCAGCATTGCGCACCTGGCCTATCACTTGGGCGCGATTCGCCAGATCGACCAGAGCACGCGTGGGCCGGCGGAGTCCCAACTAAACCAATAAACCTTGGCAGCCGGCGCGGTGTCTCAGCCGGCATGCTGAGCGCCATCCGAAGGCTCCGCCGCGCGCCCACCGTCGCGGTTTGTGCGGTACTCTGTCTCGCGCTCGGGTTAGGCGCGACGATCGCCATCGCCAGCGCCATCAATCAAGCGCTGCTGCGTCCATTACCGTTCCGCGACCCGGGCCGCCTGGTCACCGTCTATCGGACGGAGCCCACGTGCGACAACTGCCCCTTCTCGGCCCCGAAATACCTGGACCTGGCCCGCGGCTCCCGGCAGATTCAGATGCTCGCGGCGACCGCGTTTCAGACCAAGCTCCTGTCGGTCGCCACCGAGGCCTCCCAGGTTCGGGCGTATCGCATCACCGGGAATATGTTCCCGATGCTCGGGGTACGGCCGTTTCGTGGCCGATTGATCGACGTCGGCGACGACAGCGTCTCGCGCGAGAATGTGGTCGTCATGAGCTACGAGCTCTGGCACGATCGGTTCGTGGGCGACCCTACCCTCGTTGGCCGCACGATCCGCCTGGATGGTGTGCCGCACACGGTGATCGGGATCGCGCCGGCCGGGTTTCACATCCCGCACGGCAACCAGAACCTCGAGGCCGATCTCTGGCTGCCCATGCGTTTCACGACCGACGAGAGAGCGTCGCGCGGGCACAACTTCTTGAAGGTCCAGGGGCGCCTGGCGCCGGACGCGACCGTGGCCAACGCCACGAGCGATATCCGGTCGCTCATGGATCAGATGATCGCGCTCTACCCGCACATGAAGGGCGAGTCCGCGTTCGCCACGCCGCTACAAGCCGACAGCGTCCGGCTCGTCCGCACGCCATTGCTGCTCATCTTCGGCGCCGTCTGCGCCGTGCTGTTGATCGCCGCCGCCAACGTCGGCAGCCTGCTCTTGGCGCGCGGCGTCAACCGCCGGCGCGAGATGGCCGTGAGAAGTGCGATCGGCGCCAGCCGGTGGGATCTCATGCAGCCGGTGATCGCCGAAAGCGCGGTACTTGCTGGACTCGGAGGTGTGCTGGGCATCGGACTGGCGTGGCTCGCCGTGCGGACCATCGGGTCGCTCGCCGGCGCACAGGTGCCCCAACTGGTCGGCCTCGGCATCGAGATCCGCGTCATGTTGTTCGCGATCCTCCTCTCGACCGTCGTCGCGCTCATCTGCGGGATGCTGCCTGCGTGGCATAGCGCGTCTGTCGATCCGCAAGACGCGTTGCGCGGCGGCCGGGGCGGCGGGTCCGGTCTCACGCAACAGCGGCTGCTCGCGGGCCTGGTGGTTGGCGAGGTCGCCCTCTCGCTGACGTTGCTCATCGCCGCGAGCCTCGTGCTGCGGGGATTCGAGAGGCTGGTGAGCCGAGACCCGGGCTTCGATCCGAGCCGACTCCTGTCGCTCACAGCCGTCATCTCACCGGACCGGTATGCATCGGGCGAGCCGATACGGCGATTCCTGTCGCCGGCCTTGGGCGCGATCGAGCGCATCCCTGGCGTCCAAGGCGCCGGCGCCATCTCGGCCATGCCGTATCAAGAGTGGGGCGACAACTCGACCTACCGGTACGAGGGCACGCCGGACGATCCGGAGCACGAGCCGGTGATGGAGGACCGCGATGCCTCGCCGGACTTCTTCCGGGCAACGGGTCAGCAGCTCATCGCGGGGCGTCTTCTCCGTGCCGACGATGACAACCGGCCCGACGTGCCGCTCGTCGTCGTCGTCAACCGCGCGCTCGCGCGGCGGGACTTCCCTAATGGTGACGCGCTGGGCAAGCGCTTCTACTGGGGGCCGACGCGGATGGCGACGATCGTCGGTGTCGTCAGCGATATCGCGAACTTCGGGCCCGTCGATCCGCCGCATCCGGAGGTCTACTGGTCGTATGCGCAGACGAACAACGACGAGACGGTCTTCCCGATTCTCGTGCGCATTGCCCGCGGCGATCCGGCGTCGGTCGCACCGGCCGTGCGGGAGGCCATTCGTTCGGTGGATCCGGCGGCCGCGGTGGCGGATGTGAAGCCAATGGCGCAGCGCATCGGCCGGAGCGTCGGCGCGCCGCGGTTCTACCTCTCGCTCATCGTCACGTTCGCGATCGTCGCCATTGTGCTGGCCGTCGCGGGACTCTACGGGGTGATGAGCTACACCGTCGCGCAACGCACGCGAGAGATGGGCATTCGGAGCGCGCTCGGGAGCACGAGCGGGCGCACGCTCCGGCTTGTGGCCGAGCAAGGCATGCGCATCGTTGGACTAGGACTCGTGCTCGGTGTGCTCGGTGGTGCGCTCGTGACGCGCGCGCTCGAGAGCTTGCTCTATGGCGTGAGCCGCGCCGACCCGATCACGTGGGTGGGGGCGACGGCGGCGCTCGCGATCGCGGGCCTCGTGGCGTCGCTCGTTCCCGCTACGAGAGCGACGCTCGTCGATCCGGTTACGGCGATCCGGACCGACTAGCGACGACCGGCGCGCGCTTGTAAAAGTTGTACCCGTACACCGCATCGACGCGCAGAGCGTTGACGCGTCCGGCCGTACGCACGAAGTGCAGCCGCGTCTCGTCGTGGCCGAACGTCTCGCCGCCGTAGAATGCCAGGGTGTCGGCCTTTCCATTCTTCGGGTGGAGCACGAGTGCGTGGCTGCCGCTGTCCACGGCGACGGTAAAAGTCTCGGTGCCGCCGCGGGCCATTCCGGAGTACGTCCCCGCGTAGTCCCCTAGCGAGCCGTGGAACGCTGTGGTCGCCGGCGGATTGGCGCCGAGCATCAAGTCGACGATCGCGCGGGCGATGTGGTCGGGGCTAGCGGGTCCCGCGGAGTTGATGAGCACGACGACCGTGAGGCTGTCGTCGGGAAAGTATTGGAGCGTCGTGACGAATCCGGGGATGCCGCCGCCGTGGCTGATTCGGCGGTGGCCGTCCAGTGAGTCGATGGCCAGCCCTTTCGCGTAGCGCAAGCGCGTGCCATCGGTCAGCGTGCCGGGCGTGATCATCTCGTGGTACGACCCTGGTGACAGGATCGTCCCCGTGTGCAATGCGCGGTTCCAGGCGGCCAGGTCGCCGGCCGTGGAGCAGAGCGAGCCGGCGGAGTACGGCCAGGTCATGTCGAGGTACATCGCCAGGCGCAGCGTGTCGTCCTTCATGTCGTACCCGTGCGCTCGACGCGGAACGACGGCCGATGTGCTGCAGTAGCGCGAGTCCGTCATGCCGGCGGGCTGGAACAGGTGCTGCTGGACGTACCGCTCGTACGGCTGTCCGCTCACTTTCTCGATCAGGAGCCCGAGCAGAAAGAACGCCGAGTTGCTGTAGGACATCGCCGTGCCCGGCGCGAAGTCGAGCGGCTTGGCGCCGAATATCGCCACGAGCGAGTCTCGCGGCAGAGACCGCGCTGAGATCGGCCAGAAGGCGGGGATTTCGGTGTAGCCAGGGATGCCCGATGTGTGGTCGAGCAGGCGGCGGACGGTGATATGGTGGCCGTGTACGGGATACGCCGGGAAGTACTTCGTGATCTCATCGTCGAGCGACAGCTTCCCCTGTGCCGCGAGTTGAAGGATCGCGGCGGCCGTGAACTGCTTGGTCACCGAGCCGATCTCGTAGACCGCCCGGTCCGGCGTCGGGACATCGAGCTCCAGGTCTGCTTTCCCGTATGCGCGAAGCACGATCGTGTCCCGCGCGCGGACGACCGCGATCGACATACCCGCGGCCTTGCCGCCGCCGAGCGCCGCGGCGGCGATCGAATCGACCGCGTGCGAGATGCGGGCTTGGTCGATCTGCGCCGATGTGGTTCCGGAGATCAGGGCGAGCGCCGAGCACGCGACGAGCATCGATGCTTTCACGGACGACTCCTCAACGATGGGTAGCCTACTGCGCCACGGCATCAATCTGAGCGAGTGGTCCGCGCAGGTCTATGACCCCAGGGCGACACCCAGGAGCACTTCGAGACCTGAACCGATGTTCCGGCTTTCGGGCGAGTACCTAGCTGATCAGGGAAATTCCTGCGGCGGATACTGCATCACCGATAGGGGCAGAGTCTCGCCGCCGTCCGCCGTGCCGGATGGAAAGCTGATCGTACCCTCAACCAGATGCCGGTCGGCGGAGAGCCGCAGCACGAGGTCGACCGTGCTGCCGGCGGCGGCGCCGACATTGACGGTGCCCGTCAGACGCGTGGCGCCGTCATTGTCGACGGAGCCGGTGACCTCGGCGGCGAATGAGCGCGCCATGTCGTCGTGCGACACGAACACCAACGCGTGAAGCGGTGCGGCCTTCGCCGGCCCATTGACCGCCGGCTGCGCTCTATGCTCGACGCGCAGCATGACGCTGCCGGCGCCCGGGCGATGAACGGTGCCCCGCCACATGCCATCGACGCCGCCGGCGTCACTGCCGTCGCGCCGGGCCGTGAATTCGAGGGGGTTGGGTCGAGTGGTCGAGCGATGGAGCCCGGCCAGGGGTGTGGTGAGGAGCGCGACCCCAATGGCCGCGCGGGTGAGAATAGGCATTGCGATGACCTCCAATGAGTCAATCGGAAAGCGGGAATCAACCCTGCCACATCATCACCGGCGGGCTCACCTCGATCATCAAGGATTGCGGGTGCTGGGTGAACGTCACGAGATCGGCCATGGGCGCCCACGGGGCCGAGCTGATCGCCGTGGGTGGCCGAACCACAACGGCATCTCGAGTTGACTTGCGCCTTCAGCACGAGATGCTGTTAGAGGCGGATCGCCTGGCTGAGCCCCGAGTTATTGCGCCTGGCGAGCGCGACAGACCGATTCCCGCCGCGTACACGAGTGGTTGGCACGCGTATCAGACAGCGCTCTCGACGGCCTTCATCGCGCCCTGACGGCGGTGTGGGCGCGGAGGGTGCGAAACAGGGTATATTGCTCCCTCGCGGTTGGCTAAGGCGTTGCGTTGCAATCGCGCCCGGGTGGCGGAATTGGTAGACGCAGGGGACTCAAAATCCCCCGACCTTCGGGTCTTACGAGTTCGAGTCTCGTCTCGGGTATTGTTTGTCAGATAAAGGGTTGCCCCACGGCGGCACCGAACGCTCCACAGTCACGTAGCGCCTCGAGCGCCCAACAACAACCGCTGTCCCCCGAGCAAAAGCTCGCCGTTGCGCGTCAGCTCCGGCAAACCGCGTGGGAGCTGGTGAGAGCCGGTGTGCGTATGCGAGAGCCCGGGCTCAGTGACGATGCTGTCGAAGGGCGAGTTCGGCGAATCTTTCTGCTCGCGACGAGCTGCGTCACGCCCCATCTGACGGTGAGTTAGCGCCCGCTCACCACTGACCGTGCCACGCTAAGCCGTACGGCAAGGGCTCGGCCGCGAACTCGAAATGCACGACCCGGCGGTGCAGCGGGTGTTGGGCGGGCGACGAAGCATGAAGCAGCAACGGCCGAAGCGCCAGAAGTCCGCCACGTGGGACCATGCAGGTCACGGGCGCTGTCGTCGCTTTCCAGTGCTCGATGGCGTCGCTCGACAATCGGCCGTCGCGATGCGAGCCGGGGAGCACTCGCACCGGTCCATTGTCGGCCGTGCACGCATCGAGATGCACGCGCACGGCGAGCATGCGGGCGAGCAGGTTGGCAGGAGGCTGCACGTGAGTGACCCCAGCCTTCTCGCTCCATGGCCCGAATCCTGGCGCATCGCAGCGCTCGCGCACAGCGATGCTGAGGTCCTGGTGCCAGATGACCTTCCAGTTGGTCTCCGGTGTCTTATCGAACAGAATTCCGCGAACCACGAAACACTCGGGACCGAGCACGCACTCCGCGAGCGCTCGCACTGCCGGCGCGCGAGCCAGCGTACGTAAGGCATCGCTTTCGGTAAGAATATTGCGGGCACCCGCGCCGTCGAGCGATGCTGGCAGCTGGGCGATGACCGCGTCGAGGACCGCTGACTCGACCATTGGGTCGGTCGAGACCCACCCGTCATGTGCGATGCGCGCCGCGAGCTCGATCAGATCGCTTCGGGTCACGATCGCAAAATTACAATCGGATTCCGACCCCATGCATGGCGCAGGCTATCGGATAGCCCGTGATCGCGTCGGTCACATGGAAGAAGATATCTTATCTGGTGACTTCACTAGCAGGCGGGTCATGTTCCATCAGCGTCGTCGATCGCATTCGATAGCTATAGGGGCAACCGCGGTCGGCGCCGTCGCGGTCGGTGCGTTCGCGATTGGCGCACTGGCGATTGGCCGCCTCGCGATCGGGCGAGCCGCGATTGGACGCGCCGTGCTGGGGCACTTGAAGCTCGCGTCACTCGACATTGACGAGCTCACCGTCACACGGCTCACCGTCCGCGAAGTAATCGCCCTTCCCGAACGACGCGGTCCACGCATCCGCTCCCGGGTATAGAGTTGAGCGCTTGAGTTAAAGTGATTTCTGAAGGCTCGGCGGCGACAACGTACTCCGGCAGTGCGGACAGATAGTGGCCTTGCTATGAACGGGCTCGTAGCAGAAAGGGCAACGGCCGGCCGCTGACGGTAGTAGCAGCGCCATGATCACACCGAGTGGTCCGTACAGGAGCCCCAGAAAGAAGCCGGCACTGGCACGGCCACGATCCGCGGCGAAAGACCGCGCAACGAGTGCCGACATCACCCAGAAGCCGGCCGCGAGGAACACTGAGAGCCCCAGGATAGCGTCGCCAAATGCGTTCATGGTAAGTCCCTCGAGAGTGTTTCTGTTAAGTTCGTTCCCATGCGTGCCACTCGCCTCTCTGTTCCTGCATTCGCGTTCGCCGCGCTGCTCGCCGTCCCGCCCCTGTCCAACCCGCCTCGCCGGGAGCTGACGACCGGGGACTACGACCGTGCGGTCAAGATGCTCGGGTTCAATCTCGACAGCTTGGTCGTGGGCGGTAAAGTCACGGCGACATGGCTGCCGGATGACCGGTTTTATTACCGGACGACGACGCTGGCTGGGAGCGAGTGGTTGCTGGTCGACCCGGCCCATCGCACGCAGCAGGCTTTGTTCAACGCGGACGCCGTCGCGCAGTCGCTGGCACGCGCAGGGGCTGGCACATTTGATGGGAACCACCTGCCCGCTCTCAAGGCGGAGCTGTCGAGCGATGGCGCGCAAGTCACGCTCGAGATCAAAGAGCATCGGTGGCGCTGTGATGTGAGCGGCCACGCCTGTCAGGCCGATACCGCCAGACAGACGCCGGCGGCACCGGAGGTTGTGTCACCTGATGGTAAGCGCGCGGCATTCATCCGGAACTGGAATCTGTGGGTGCGCGACGTCGCGAGCGGACACGAGACACAGCTCACGACCGATGGCATCGAGAACTTCGGCTATGCCACCGATAACGCCGGATGGGTGCACAGTAACCGTCCGGTGCTGCTCTGGTCGCCGGACTCGAAAAAGATCGCCACGCAGCAACAAGATGACCGGCCGGTGGGCGACATGTACCTCGTCGAGACGCGCGTCGGTCATCCGAGGCTCGAGGCGTGGAAGTATCCGCTTCCCGGCGACAGCGCCGTCTCGATGGTCTCGCGCGTGATCATCGACGTCGATGCGGCGAAGGTCGTTCGCCTGGCGACGCCTCCGGATTTCCATCGGGCGATGTTGGGCGACGATATCAGCATGAAGGACCTCATCTGGAGCCCAGATGGGTCGCAGCTCGCCTACGTGAGCACCTCGCGCGATCACCAGTCGGCGACGGTGCACCTCGCCGATGCGACCTCCGGTGCGGTGCGCACGATCTTCGATGAGCATTCGCCGACGCAGTTCGAGTCGGTCGCCGGTTGGCGTATTCTGTGGGCCGACCACCAGATCATCTGGTCGTCCGAGCGGAGTGACTGGGCAGCGCTATACGCGTACGACCTCCAGAGCGGCGCGCTGCTCCATCCCATTACGACCGGCGCCGGCCCGGTGACGGACATCGACCACGTCGATGAGCGGGCCCACTCGTTGCTCGTCGAAGCCCGCGGGCGCGAGGCGAGTGAGGATCCGTATTTCCGACACTACTATCGCGTCCGTGTCGACGGTCGTCAGTGGACCGCGTTGACCCCCGAGAGCGGTGACCACGCCATCCAGGTTGCCCCTGACGGCCGGTACTTCATCGACAGCTACTCGACGCCCGTCACGCCGCCGACCGTCGTGCTACGCGACGCGAATGGCAAGGTCGTCATGCCGCTCACCCGCGCCGACATCACGCGATTGGTGGCCGCCGGTTGGAAGCCGCCGGTCCCGATCGTGACGACGGCCCACGACGGCAAGACCAAGCTTTATGGGCTCCTGTTTCGGCCGACCAATTTCGACTCCACGCAGCACTATCCAATCATCAACAGCGTGTATCCCGGTCCTCAGACCGGTAGCGTTGGGAGTCGCAGTTTCGCCGCCGCGCGCCGGGACTGTCAGGCGTTGGCCGACCTCGGGTTCGTGGTCGTGGAGGTCGACGGCCTGGGGACGCCGTGGCGGTCGAAGTCCTTCCACGATGCGTACTATGGCGCGATGGGACGGGACAATACCCTGCCCGACCAAGTCGCGGCAATGCGAGAGTTGGCGACGCGGTATGCGTGGATCGACACGACGCGGGCGGCAATCTTTGGGCATTCGGGCGGCGGGTTCGCCGCGGCCGATGCCATGTTCCGGTATCCGGACTTCTTTAAAGTCGGCATCGCGGAGTCCGGCAATCACGACCAGCGCGAATATGAAGATGATTGGGGCGAGCGCTATCAGGGGCTGTTGTCGGGCGACAACTATGCCGCCGAGGCCAACCAATCGGTCGCCAAGAATCTCACCGGGCACCTGCTGTTGGCGCACGGCTCAATGGACGACAACGTTCCGCCCTACAACACCATGCTCGTCGCGAAGGCGCTCATCGAGGCGAACAAAGAGTTCGATGAGCTGATCATCCCGAATGTCCATCACGGGTACGGCGCAGCCTCATTGTACATGATGCGGCGGCGGTGGGACTATTTCGTGCGGTACCTCTTGGACGCCGAGCCGCCGAAAGACTATCACATTGCGTCCGCGGGCTAAGCGCGGGCTTTCAGTGCTTGCATGACTAGCAGGTGGGCCACTGGCGCGCCGATCGACAGCGCGATGATCCAGACTGGTTGCAGTGTGACCGCAAACAGGATCATTCCGAGGGCAAAGCCCCAGAACATCCCCTCGCCGGCGAAGGCCTGGCCCCAACGCGGCGCCAAGTTCGCGGCTGGGAGACGCGGTGTCAGTGACGGCACGAGGCGCGGCACAGCCCGCTTGTAGGCGGCGTAGGACTCGCCTTGGGCCGCCGTAAGGTGGCGCTCCTCGTCGGCGATCAGCGCCAGCGTGATCGCGAAAACCCCACCGATAATCACGATCGCTCCGATCCGGCTCGCGAGCATCGCCAATCCGACACCGAACAGCAGGACACCGATGTAGAGTGGGTTGCGGACAGAGCGGTACGGACCGCTGGCGACGAGCGCGTCGGTGTGCAATCGATCATCGTGCACTACGCTCGATTGCAAGTACGCCGCGGCCCACGTGCGAATGAGCGCGGCCAGGACGATGAGCAGCGCGGCGAACGCGAATGCCGCGCGGAGGGCGAGCGGGTTGTCGCTGAAACGCTGCACGAGGGCGACCGTGGCGTTCGTGTGGTCCACGGTGGACAACCCGAACCCAATCAGGAACGTGGCGGTGAACAGCCAGAATCGATAGCGAAAGATCACATTCGCCCTACGCGCCACGGGCCAGCGGAGTTTCGATGGCGTCTATCGACTCGCCGCCGGAACGGCACTATCAACGACCCACTTCTGCAGAGCGGCCGTATCATCGATGTCGCCACTGTAGGCCAGTGACGGCTTGAACGGCCCAACTTGTGGCGGCGCGCTGGGATCGACCGACTGCAAGGTGGAGAATATTGAATAGCCCGACGGCAGATACTGCTCGCGCACGTCCACATAGCGCGTGGCGGCATCGGTTGTCTGGCCGATCTGAAATGCGCCGAGCTGGCGGAAATCGTCCGTCAAAGAGAGACACGCGCTGAAGCACCGGTTGTCGGTGAGCAGCAGCAAACGGCCTTGCATCTCGGATGCCGGCGCCGCGGCCCCTGCCGGCTTGGGCGGCGCCTCTCGACAGTGCGTGGCACTGGAAAACGCCCGTCCGTGCGCCCGGGCATCGCGCAAGTCGTGCAGTGTCGTCTCGATCACCTGTCGGACTTCCGGACCGCTCTGCCGCACGAACTCCGATCCGAGCAGGTACTCGACGTGGTTGATGTTGTTCGGACTGACGCGCCAGGCACCATCGGGACCACCGCATGCGCTCGATGTTGCGGTGCCGAGGCGCGCCTCGACGTATGGTGCGCCGAACAGTGACGCCGCCATCTCGCGTCCAAGAATTGAAGACCCGCCGCCGTTGCCCCGCACATCGAGCACGACGAACGGAGCCGCTCGGAGAACGGCTTTCTGTGCCTCGACCGCTTTCACGACGTCCATGGTTTGATCGCCAATCAAGCGCTGTACAGCGATCCAGTAGCCGCTTCCGACCTGGCGGATGCCGTAGCCCGCGTTCCCGGCGCCCCCGGCTTTCGTGAGGTGAGGTACGAGCGTCTCGCGCTTCACTCGCACCCAATCGAGCGTGACCGTTTGGCGCTGGCCGTTCGTGTCGACCAGACACGCCTTCGGACGCGCGATGAAGGGATTGCCTTCGTCCACCAGGAGCCATGGGGCGAATTGGGCTTGCTGCGCCCCTATCTCCCAATTCGCGCGAAAGCCGCCCAGATTCGTTCGGGCCAGATCTTCCGCACTCCGACCGTCGCAGCTGATCAACACCGCGCCGATCAGCGGGGTCTCCGGCGGGTCCGCGTCGGTCACGATCCAGGTGTCGCCGCGCTTGCTCATGATGAACCGCGGCCAGCGCGGGAGGTTGACCACGAACGTCGGGCGACTCCAGATGTGTTTGTCGCCCATCGCGGTCGCGAAGCCGGCGAGGACGGCCATGTAGCCTTGGTACGACGTGACGGTCCGCGCGCGCTCGAGCGCCACGCGGTGTCCCTGCGCCAAGCGACGCTGAAAATCGAGGTCGTGCAACTCAGCCGCGGCGCCAGGATGGTTGTCGCGCAGCAGCGCGTACGCCGCGTCCGCGTCGCGCGCGGTAATCAGCGCCCAATGCGGGTCGGGCGGCGCGTGGAATGTGTCAACGCTCCACGAAGGAATCTGCGCGGCGGCTTCGCCTGTGGCGGCGATGAGCAGCAGCAATATTTGGCGCATCATCGGCGCAACCAAAGTACCTCCTTGTGCCGCGCGATTCGACGGATGAATCCGGACGTCCGCCGCGACGCGGCAACGCTACGTCGGGCACATCATGCCCCCGGGGGCTGCGGGACCTTTGTAGTTGCGGTCGTAGAGCTGCTTGGCGAAGGTCAGCTTCGAGGCGGTGCCGAAGAAACTGGCCATCGTCGACGCCGCCGAGATGCCGGTGTTGACCGTCACGTCGAGGATGTGCGTCTCGCACGGTAGCATGGCGGCCGGCCCGCCGTAGACGAGCCCGAACGAGCTGATGGCGTTGACGTAGGCCGTCGGCGAAAATGTGAACAGATTGGTGCCCATGCCGAGCTCCGCGCGGGGGAACTCGACCGCCACGGTGAAGCCGATCGGGCCCAGGCTCAAGATCTGCGTTTTGGGGTTGGCTTGCGTGGGCTGCGTGATCTGGCCGCTCGACTGCACGTTCCCGTTGTTGACGGTGAACCCGCCGCTCCCGCTGTAATGCACCGTCATCGACCCTTTGCAGATCGAGTTCTTGGACGTGAACGCCGGCGTGAACGTGATGCCGGTCGAGAACTTGATCGAGAACGGAATCGGGCCGATGAGAAACGGAAACGTGAACGCTGCTTGCCGCAGCGGCTGGTACTTTTTGAGGAGATCCGACCACGAGGCGATCTTGGTCAGCGGGCCCGCCACGACGGTCGCCGCCGTCCAATTCACCACCATCTCGCCATCGAGCCCCGAGTTCTGGAAGTCGAGCTTCGTGATCGTTTTATCCTTGATCAGGATATTCACCACGGCCTGGTAGTTCTTGAGATAGCCGCTCGACGTGACGCTCATGTTGTCGACGGTGTTCTGAATCGCCATGTCGATGTTGAGCCGGTCGGCCGCGGCGGTGAACTTGACGCTGTACTGGAACGGATCAATCTTGACCGAGAAGCTGCCGGGACCGCCAACGGTCGTCGTCGTCGTATCCGCGTACGCGGGCGTCACGAGCGAAAAGATGTCGAGCGGATCGCGGCCGGTATGCGCCGGACCGGGGCCCATGACCACCGAACCGAAGTCAACGCTGGCTTGGGCCTGAATCGTTCCGTCTTTGATGGCGTCGGTTATTTCAGCGTCCCCCGTCGCGACGACGATGGAATCGCCGAGCGGCTGGACTTGCGTGACGCGGCGCAGCGCGACTCCGGTCAAGAGCATGACGGAGCCCGGCTTGAGGGCGCGGACGTCGCTCGACGCGGCGTCGAACGTGAATGTCGCCCCATCCGCGCTGGCGGTCTTGAGGTGGTGCTGCGCGATGTCGGCGCTCAGGACCACCGTCTCCGGCGTGTACGTCACGTCGTAGACCGAAGCGATGTTCTTGAGCGGGCCCCGGCTCGCCGGTGCGGTCGTCGAGGCGGCTGGAGCGGTCGACGCGCCAGCTGCCGCGGTGGACGCGGGGGATTTCTTACACGAGGCCAGCGGCAGCGAGAGGGCCAGTAACAGGCAACGCGCGCGCATCGCGTTTCTGTTCACGGGGTCGTCGTGTGGACCAACGTGTACCCGCTCGGAAAGGCGAACACGCTGGCCGGCGGGTCGCCGCGCGAGATGTTCGTGGCGCGCATGACCATCGAGAACGAGGCCGGCTCCCCCTGGTAGACGAGCATCTGCGTCTGGGTCCGCATGAGCAGCGGCAGCCCTTGAAACGCTTGCGCCCAGGCCGCGTTGCGCTTGGCGTCATAGGCCGGCTCGCCCGTCACGGCCATCGCGCCCGGGTTGAACTGCTTGGCCAGCCCGACGTCGAACGCCGGCGCGCTGTACACGTCGTACGTGCTCTTGGCGTTGACGTACTTGGACGTCGAGTTGTCCGTGACGCGCCAATGCTGCACCGGTATCCCTTCGATGGTGCTGTCCGGCTGTACGCGCTGCGCGGAGACGTCGAACGACGTGTACGTCATCCCGTGCGTGAGCCCTTTGGGTCGGAGGATCACCCAGTACTTCTTCCGGCTGGGATCGATGAGGTACGTGGTGTCGTTGCCTTTCTTGCCCAGCGAATACGTGCCGGGAACCATGAGCGGCGGCTTGTCACTGGTCGGGTCCACGGGCGGCTTTGCAGCGCCGGTGGGCAGGACATCGGATCGCGCCAGCCCGCTGCTGCTCATCTGCATCTTGCTCGACATGAAGACCGACGGCTTGGGGTCGTCGGTCGATGTCGACGTCACCGTGACCGTCATCGTCAGACCCCCGCTCTGCAGCCGGCGGGCGGACGAAGGAGGTATGGCCAGTGCAAGGAGGGCTGGCGCGGCGAACGCCGCCAGGCGCAAGTGGTGCATCATCGTCTGTCTCCTGGGGCTACTGGATGGTGTTCATGGCGGCCGTGAGTAGCGAGACGGCCGCACCGGGTTTCCGAATCAACGGCAACTCCATATAGACGTCCTTCTTCACGACCTCCGTGGTCTGCTCCACGCCGCCCAAGCGCGAGTCGGCCCACGGGCCGGCGATCGTCGTGTCGCGTCCCGTGGGCAGCGTCGCATCCTTCCCGACGATCTTGCGCAGTTGCTTGGACTGGTTCATGGCGGCGAACGCCTTGTCCATGTTGAGGCCGAACTGCTGGTTGTTCATCGCCGCCGCATTGGTGGCCGCGGCGCGCGCACTGAACAGCGCTCGGAATCCGTTGATCCAGGCCACCTGCAGCACGAGGTCGCCGCTCGTCGACGGGAACGTGCAGCTTCCGGCATCCGAGTGTGGATCGGCGGTGAGCGGTCCCATGACCTTTTCGACCTGGGCGCGGGTCAGCACGCTGCACGGATCGCGCGGCGCAACGAGCGGCCCCGGCACGCCGCGCACGTCGGCAACGCCGTTGTACGCCAGCGGCTTGCCCAGGCGTCCGATCGCATCCTCGGCGAGCTTGGCGGCGCCCATGAGGCCGGCCGTCGATGCGGCGTAGTCGATATGGAGCAGCGTATCGCCCTTGAGCGCGAACAGGGTGCCGTCGCGGATCGCTGCTTGATCCCAGGCGTCGCTCAACGTGTCGGTCTTTCCCTTGTCGTCGACGAAGAACTTGGACAGGAATCCCTGCGTGTACTGCTTCATCGTGGTCTTGCCATCCATCCAGTCGGCGCTCACCTCGAGGCTGTGGCCGTCTTTCGCCCGGTAGAGGCAGACGTGGCCGTTGCTGTCCGCGCTGATGTGATCCGTTGCGGCACGGTACGGCGTGTGGAGCAGCGGCCCGAGGTACGTCTCCGCTTCCGCCTGGCTGACGTAGCGGCACGGATCCTTGTGCCAGATGTCGTCCGGGGGAATCGCCGGAGTGGCGGTCGTCGCCACGGTGCCCGTGGTGTCGGCGGAGGCCGCGGCGTCGCTATGGGACCGGCAGCCAACGACGAAGACGATCGCGAGCAGCGAGTATCGAGCCATGGGAGTTGGATGAAGAGTGGTCAACACTTGCGCGCCAGCTCGACGCGACGATTCCGGGCGCGGCCGGCCAACGTGGTGTTGGTCTCGATCGGATGGGAGAGGCCGTATCCGGCAGTCGCGAGGCGGCCCGCCGCCACCCCGTAGGTCGTCACGAGAGCGGTCTTGACCGCCGCCGAGCGGCGCTCGGAGAGATCCTTGTTGTAGGCCGCGCCGCCGAGACTGTCGGTGTGGCCCTCGATCGTCACCTGCCAGGTCGGCTGCTTGGCCAACAGATCGGCGATCGTCTTGAGCGTCGGCGCCGACGACGGCGTCAGCTCCGCGCTGGCCGTGGCGAAATGAATGCCGTAGATCGGCACACGGCAGGTCTTGGTCAGCGCCTGAGCCATCGTGGCCGTCGTGGCGCTATCCGACCATTGCACCCGGACCAGCTCCTGCGTGCCGAGGCGGTCCCCGGCGCGCGTCGTGTCGTGGAACGTCCGTGTGCCGGTGATGCGTGCGACCCACGCCGTCGAAGTGTCGTCGACGAACCAGATATCGAATCGCACCACCATCCCCGTCCCGAGCTGCAGGATGGCCGACGGCGCGATCTCAATGTGCGTGTGCATCGTCGAGAGCACCTGCGGGTGGTCGTTGACCAGTACGGTGATCGGCTCCGGCTTGGGGTCGACGCGGTGCAGTGTCGCCGCGCCCTCGATCCCGGTCATGCCGATCGTGACCTCGGCTTCGCCGTTGGCACGGAGCTGCTTCATGACGGCGCTCGACGCGGCCATCCACGACGACCCGCGATGCTGATCGACGTCCGGGCTCTGGTTCCCCAACCAGATCTCGCGGGCCAGCGTCGCCTCACGGTGCGAGACGGTGCGATCGACGTGGATCTTGCCCATCTTGTTCGACGGCTTGAGCACATTGGTCGCGTCGTCGCTCAGGTGCAGCTCGTCGGGCGTAAGGCTCAGGACTGAGATGTCGCGCTCGAAATCGTAGCGCGACGTGGAATCGATCGGCTGGGTGGCGTAAGTCAGCATTACGCCGGGTTTGAGGGGGATGGTCTGTCCCGCTACTGCCTGTGGGCCGATGACGAACAGGGTGGCCACGCTGGCGAGCGTGGCGCCCCCGAAAAAACGTCGCATGTGTTGTCGAGGCGGAGAGGCGAGGAGGGTCGCGGAAATTGCAGCCCGAAGGGTAATGCGGTAACCTCACCTCGTGAATCGAATACGGTTGTCTTGGGTCGTGGGCGGGATCGCGGTGGCCGTGGTGGCCTGGGGCGTCGTGAGCGCGTCGCCGGTGGGATTTTGGGGTCTCTTTCTGCTGGCCGTCTTCGGCATCCCGCTGCTGCTCGGCCGGGGCCTGTTGTCCGTCCTGCGCGTGCGACAGCAATGGGCCCGCCTGGGCATCTATACGCTGCTGATGCTGGCGGGCCTCTGCCTCGGCGTCTGGTTGTTCGTGCGGTCGTTCAAGCCACAGATGTAACGGGTACGCGCCGCTAGGTCCTCTGGGCCACGTTCCAGCGCTGCCGCCCCTCGAAAGGCTAGCTACACCCCGAAGCCGTAGCGGACTTGAGGACGTTCACCCGGCCGAAGTTATAGGCGGGGTCGGGGCGCTTGCCGGTGATGTTGTCGGCGTTCTTGAGGATGCACTGCTCGACGGCCGACGGCGTGAGCGTATTAGACTGTGCCTTGATGACCGCTGCCTCGCCGGCAACGAGCGGTGAGGCGAAGCTCGTTCCAATGCCAACGACATATTGGTTCTCTTGCCCCGGACAATTCGCGGTAAACGAGCTGCACGCGCCGATCACCCAATCCGAGTCCAGCGAGGCATTCGGTACGCTGTCCGGGCCGAAATTGCCGCCCGGCGCGAATACGCCGACGCCTTCCGAGCCGTAGTTCGAGTACACGGCGATGCTGTCGTAGTCCTGGAACGTTCCCGTGTAGATCGGGCCGGTCGCGCCGACGGAGAGGACGTGCGGCGTGCCGCCGGGCCACTCCAGGCTGTCGACATAACTCGCAGTGGGCGTCGTCGCCGTATTGAAGTCGAGGGATTCGTTACCCGCGGCGGCGACGATGACCGACCCGCGAGATACGCAGTACTGCACCACCAACTCCAGCAACGTTGCCGAGTCCATGTCCCCGCTGAGCGTGCGATTCAAGTAGCCGCCGAGGCTCATGTTGATCACATCGGCGTTCAAGTCCGAGGCGTAGACGAGCGCGTTGAGCAAGCCGAAGAACGAGCCGCTGCCGCTGTCGTCGAGCACGCGCACCATCGTGATGGTCGCTTGCGGCGCGGTGCCCGCGATCACGACCGAGTTCGTCGTCACGATCGAGCTCACGAACGTCCCGTGGCCAACGACATCGTGATAGAACGGCAGCGGGTTCTGCTGGAACGTGTCGGTCGGCGCGTAGGCGAACGACGTGCTGTTGGTAAGGTCGATCCGACCGGCCAACTCCTGGTGCGCGGTGTCGACGCCCGAGTCGAGGATATAGACGTGCATCCCCGCGCCTTGCGATGTGTGGGCCCACGCGCTGTCCGCGTGGGTCACGTGCATGTTCCACTGCAGCGAGACCGCCGCGGCCGAGGCCGGCCCGGCCTTCGCGTGGACGCTTCGACCCGCGGCGAACTTGACGATCCGCGGCGCGGACGCGGGTCGCAGCTTGAAGACGAAATCGGGGACCACGGCACGAGCGCCGCCGGTCGATACCAGCGCGCTCGCCGCCGCGGGCGACAAGCCCTTGACCAGCGCGAGACCGACACTGGTCTGGACGTGCAGGATCTGCCCGCCCGCTTTGTGGATGGCCGCGGTGAGCGCCGGGGACGGCGTTCCCGGGCCTCCGAGCTCTACGATGTACCGTGCGGCGGCCGGGAGCGGGGTCGTCGACCGCACGTGGGACGTACCCGTCACCGCCGCCTCTGTGCAGGCGGCGACAAACCCGAGCGCCAGGCAAGCCAGGCGAAGACCAGCAGACCGAGACATTGTGGCGAACATGCGCGCGTGCACAGATGGCGTCAACTCCCTCGCGCTCCGGCGTCCCCGCGCTACATTGTTGCGCGTGCGCCCTCTTCGTGCCGCCTGGGTTCCCTTCGCCGCCGCCGCGCTCGCGGCCTGCGGTCACTCCACCTCCCCGCCACCACCGAGCTTCTCGGTGGCCCGCCACCTGGACTCGATAGCGGTCTCGGCCGCGCAGTCACAGGACCTCGGACGCGATTTCTACATGACGTTCGCGATCGCCGTGCTCGGCGAGGGCGTCTCCGCGGCGCCTGTATCGCTGTCGGTCAACGGGGCGACCCAGACCTACCAGGGCGTCGGACTCGAGATCGTCGAGGTCACTGCAGGAGCGAACCCGGTGCCGACCGACTCGTTGTTCGTGTACAGCCTGTGGACGAATCCGGACGCTGTCTCGCTCGTATCGCTGGAGGCCTTCTCGCCGGACACGGTCGATGAGCTCGCCGACGTCGAGGATACGGTGGCGAATACCAACTTCGTGCAGACCAGCACCTCGCCGGCCGTCTCGGTGGGGACGTTCACGGGTAGCGGCAAGTGCCGCGCGTTGACGTCGATCATCACGGGGTCGTACCTCATCAACGGTACGACGTGCACGAGCGGGACGCTCACCGGGTCCTTCCAGTTCCAGGTCAGCGCCTCCGGCTCGGCGCCCGCCAACGCGTTCGTGTTCGCCACCACGTCGCTCCCCGCAGTGCGGATCGTGTTACCCGCGGGAGACGGCGGACAGCAGCGGCTTCGGGCACTGCGCATTCGTCGCTAGGCCCGGCGGCGCGACCGTAGGTACCGGATCACCCACGCCACCACGACGCCGAGCACGATTAGGACGGCGGCGGCTTCGGCGATGAGTATCCGCATCTGGTCCATCATGATGAGCGACCCGCTCTCGGTGTAGAACCCGTTGAACCGGTCAACGGCCGCCGGCAGCGCGAGCACGTCGGCCCTGGTCATCTCCAAGGCTCGCTCGTGCGGATGGTACTGCGAGTAGAAGTCGAAGGTGTGACCGGCGGAGTCGAGCTCGATGTGACCGCCGAGGGCGTATGTCACGGGGCGGCTGGCGATGAACGCCGCGACACGGCGGGCGCTGGCGCGGTCGGCGTCGGCATCATCGATCAACAGGCGGCCCGGCATGAGGAAATCGCCGGTGAACAACACGGCCGTGTTCCGGTCGTAGAACGCGACGTGCGTGGCGTTGTGGCCTGGTGTTGGCAACACGTCGACGATGCGGCCGCCGAGGTCGAGCGTGGCGACACCGGTCGGCCAACTCGTGAAGCCATAGAAGCGTTTCACGCTCTCCAAGTCGTAGCCGACGACCTCGACGTGTGGCAGCCCGGCGAACTGGGTGTCGCCCGCGCGGTGGTCCAAGTGGCGATGCGTGTGCACGACCAGAAGTGGGAGGTTGGGCGGGAGGAGGCCGAGCACCGTCTGGGCGAGTGGCATCGCGTGCGGGTCGGCCACGTCGCCGTCGTCGATCAACAGGGCGCGCGTCGACCCAATCAGCAGGTACATGAACGGCGCCTCGAACGTCGCGCACAGATTCTCGCGCAGGACGAACGTGTGCGCGTCGTACGCCTGCACCTGGATCGGCGGGGCGTGATGCGACGCGCAGTCTTTGGCGCCCTCGTCCCAGTGCATCGGGTACGCCATCAGGATTGCGAAGAGGATCATGTCGAATGTAACGTTCGTTTCATGAGCGCGCGCAAGGCCCAACTCCTGTCGGCAGCGGTCGACTACTTCGTCGCGCACGGCGTCGCCGACCTCTCGCTGCGGCCGATGGCGGCGACGCTGGGCACGAGCGCCCGGTTGCTGATCTTTCACTTCGGGTCAAAAGAGCAGCTCATTGTGGAGGTGCTGGGCGAGATCCAGCGGCGACTGCAGGCGTCTTTCCAGGGACTCGTCGAGACCCGGTCGCCCATCAAGAGCTATTGGCTGTGGGCGACGCGTGCCGCAAACCTGCCGTACTTGAGACTGCTGTACGAGGTGCAGATCATCGCGATCCAGAACCCTCGCGTCTACGGACGGTATCTCGCACAGAACGCGACCGAGTGGCTCGCGATCGCCGAGGCGGCCCTGTCGCAATCACTGCGATCGAGAACAATGGCCACCCTGTGCATCGCGGTGTTCGACGGCCTCTTTCTGGAATTATTGAGCACCGGCGACCGGGCGCGAACAACGCGGGCGCTCGACCGGTTCGTCGAGATCGCCCGGGCTAGTGCAGGATCCGGTAGAGCCGCGCGAACCGGTCGAGGGCGTACCCGTCCGTCGGATCGAGCACGACGGCCTGCTGATAGTCGGCGAGCGCGCTGAGGCCCAAGTCCCGCTTCGTGCGGTCGGATTGCGACCAGAGCTTCTCGCGCGCCTCCCCCCGCCAGAGATGGCCAACGGCCCCCCCGGGCGCGCCGGCGACCGCATAGTCGAGATCCGGGAGCGCGTCGCGCGCGCGGCCCACGCGCACGAGCATCTGCCCGCGCTCGAGGTGGAACTGCGTCTCGTCGCCGTATCCGATCGCGCGCGTGTAGGTCGCCAGTGCCTTGTCCTCGTCGCGCTCGAGCTCGAACACCTCGGCGCTGTCCAGCGTGATATACCCGGCCAACGCGTGGAGCCGTGGATTGCTGCCGGCCATCGCTTGCGACGCATCGGCGAACGCGCGCATCGCCGCGTACGAGCCGCCCCAGCGCGGCACGATATTCCGGAGGTACTGTCGGCGCAACGAGAAGCTCGCCGGAATATCCTCGAGCCCTTTCGCGAGGTATCGTTGCGAGACCACGGTGTCGCCCGACGTCCTCGCCGTGTACAGCAGCACCATGTACGCCTCGGCCGACCGCGGCGTCAGAGCGAGGGCCGAGTCGGCGCAACTCGCGGCTTCCTTGAACAAGTCGTTCATGCGCTGCATCGCCGCCTGCGGCGTGTTCTTCGCGTAGGCCGTGCCCCGCGCGCTCCACGCCTGGCCCTGCAAATAGACCGCTCGCGCGAGGTGGCCCGGCGCCGACGCGGGCCGTTCGCGAGACCAGCGCGCGAGGGGCGCGGCCAACGACGTATCGCCCGCCATGGCATCGTAGGCGCCGAACAGGTAGCCCTCGGCGCGATAATCGCGGTGCGCGCTGTCGGCCGCCGCCGTGAGCAGCGAGTCGAGCGTCGAGAACTCGCCGCGGAGGACGAGCCGACGGATCGCCAGCGGGTTCGCCGTCCTTGGCGGATATCCGTTCGCGCCGCTTGTCGGAATTGTCAGCGAACTGTCATCGAGCCCCGGCATACCGCGAGCGGTCGCGTAGGCCGCGTCGCGCGAGGCCTGCGTCGGAGCACCACAAGCGAATGCGCCGCATGTAACGAGCAGCAGGCCCATGACCCTCATAAACGGGGGACGCAGCGGGAGGCGGCCAGGCAACTCGGGTGGCATATTGTACGCCCATGAGAATCTGCTTCGCTCTCGCGCTCATCCCGAGCGTCGCTCTCGGCCAGGTCGACCCCGCGTCTTTCAGCGACATGCGGTGGAGGCTCATTGGCCCGTACCGCGCCGGAAACGTGTACTCCGTGACCGGCATCCCGAGTGATCCCAACACGTACTACCTCGGGACCCCCGAGGCCGGAGTCTGGAAGACGACCGACGGCGGGACCGTGTGGCAGCCGATCTTCGACGGCCAGCACGTGCCGTCGGTCGGCGCCGTGGCGGTGTCGCGGAGCACCCCGAAGGTCGTCTACGTCGGAACCGGCGATCCGACCGGGTGGTCATTCACGCCCGGCAATGGCGTGTACAAGAGCACCGACGCCGGAGCAACCTGGCGGACGCTCGGCCTCGAGCAGACGAAGTACATCACGTCGCTCATCGTCGATCCCCACGACGCCAACATCGTGCTCGTCGGCGCCCTCGGCTCGCGAGAATTCTTCGGCGACTCGAGCAGCACACGAGGAGTGTATCGCTCGATCGATGGCGGGAAAACGTGGAAGCGGGTGCTGTTCGTCGATCCATACACCGGCATCGGGGGCATGACCGCCGACGCCGCCAATCCGGCGATCATCTACGCATCACTTCGGCGCACCAAGGCTGACTCGGCGCATCCGCTCGGCGTGACCATCTATAAGTCCATCGACAACGGTGCGACCTGGCACCCGGTCGCGGGCCAGGGATTGCCCAAGAACGCGAGGTTCGAGGTCGCCGCGAACGGCCGGCGTGTGTACGCCGAACGGAGTGGGAACGGCCGCGATGCGAGTGGGCTGTACCGGTCGGACGACGGTGGCGCGACGTGGACGATCGCGACGAAGCAACTGCTGAGCGCGGGCGGCGGGCCAATCTATGTCGACCCCAAGAACCCCGATTCGCTGTATCTCATGGGAACCGCGATGTATCGGTCGACCGATGGCGGACATCGCGTCGACGCGCTCAAAGGATCGCCCGGTGGCGATGACCCCCGCGACCTGTGGATCGACCCCTCGAATCCACGCCGGATGCTGCTGGGCGTGGACCAGGGTCCGACGATCACGGTCGACGGCGGAGAGACCTGGACGCCGTGGTACAACCTGCCCAACGGGCAGTTTTATCACGTATCGACCGACAACCACTTCCCGTATCGCGTGTGCGGCGCGCAGCAGGATAGTGGAACGGCCTGCGTGCTGAGTCGGAGCGACTTCGGGGCGATACGGGATAACGATTGGTATCCGATCGGTGGGTTCGAGGATACCTACATCGTTACTGATCCACTCGACGAGCGATGGGTGTACTCGCAAGGCTGGTATCGCGTGCTGCGGCGCTATGATCGCGAGACCGGGCAGGTCGCGGTCGTGTACAGCCCCTCGGACGAGGACCGGTTCAGCTACGCACCACCGCTGGCGTTCTCGCCGCAGGACCCGCACACGTTGTACATGGGCGCGCAGTACGTGCTCGCATCGAGCGACAATGCGAGAACCTGGCGGCACCTGGGCCCCGAGCTGACGACGAAGTCGATCGAGACGCTGGCGCCTTCGCCGGTGCAGGCTGGCGTGATTTGGGCTGGAGCGAGCAATGGGATCATTCAGGTCACGCGGGACGGCGGCGCGACCTGGACGAATGCGACGCCTCCCGACATGCCGAAGACCCCGCTCGGCCCGATTGTCGAGGTCATCGACGCGTCGCACAAAGACGCGGGCGCGGCGTATGCCGCCGTGGCTGGGTTCCCCGATCTGCGTCCGTACATCTATCGGACGACCGATTTTGGCGGGCACTGGGACCTCGTCGTGAACGGGTTGCCGCCGGACGAGCCCGTGACGAGCGTCCGGGAAGATGCCGTTGATCCGAACCTGCTCTATGCCGCTACACTGACCGGCGCGTGGGTGTCGTTCGATCGCGGCGATCACTGGCAGTCGCTGCAACTCAATCTGCCGACAACCGTCGTGACGGATCTCACCGTCCACGGGAACGACCTGGCGATCTCGACGTACGGACGAGCGCTCTGGATTCTCGACGATCTCACGCCGCTCAGGCAGGTGCGGTCGGCCATGGCGGCGAGCGCGTATCTCTTTCAGCCCGAGCTCGCGTATCGCATGCGGTGGGACAACATCGAGGACACGCCGCTGCCGCCCGAAGTGCCGGCGGGAGACAATCCGCCGGAAGGCGCGATCATCGATTACTACTTGAAGACCGCGGTTGCCGGACCGGTCACGCTGTCGGTGTATAACAGCCAGGGCGAGTTGATCCGACAGATGTCAAGTGCACCGCCGCCCGCGGACACCGTGCGGCCGAACATCGCCGAGTATTGGTTGGCACCGCAGACCGCGTTGGCCACGAGCGCCGGCATGCATCGCCTGGCTTGGGATCTTCGGTATCCGCCGCCCGATGTGATCAATTACAGCTACTTCGGCGACCTGCTCGACTATCGGGAGTACACGCTCAACGTGCACGCCGTGAAGGGAACCACGCCGCGAGTGCAACCGACCGGGCCACTGGTCGTCCCCGGGACGTATCGCATCGAGTTGGCCGCGGGCGGACAGACCTACACGCAGAACCTCGTCGTTGAGAACGATCCGCGCGTGCGGGTGACGCAGGCCGGGCTCGAGGCGCAGATGAAGCTGCAGCTGCGCATGATGGCGGGCATGAAGGTCAGCTATGCCGAGTTCGCGAAGCTGCAGCAATTACGGGCGACCGTGAAGGACACCGCCCTCGCGGCCAAGCTGCGCGTGCTGGCGGATAGCGGGTTCGGGCCCGCGAACCGTGACCTCACGCGACATCTCGAAGACATGGAGTCGGGGGACATCGATCCGACGCCAAGTGATATCGCGGTCGTTGATGCCGACTGCCGCGCCATTGATAATGCCCTCCGCCGACTGGCGGCAGACTCTGTGTCAACTGGGGGGCCTGCCTGCGGCCCTTAGCCGCGCATCGCCCCCGCTGGCGGTACGCTGGCCGCGCGGGCGGCGGGAATCCAGCACGCGGCGAGCGTGACGGTCGCGAGAACGAGCGCGAGCGCGCCGAAGGTCATCGGATCGCGCGCGCTCACGCCGATGAGGAGACTGCGCAGCACACCGGTGACACCGAGCGAAAGGATGAAACCGATCGCCAGACCGGCGCCGGTGAGGATCATCCCCTCGCGCAGCACGCCGCGGAGGATGGCGCCGGACGTCGCGCCGATCGCCATGCGGATGCCGATCTCGTGCCCGCGCTGGGCAACGGAGTATGCGACAACGCCGTAGAGGCCGATCAAGGCCTGGATGAGACCGAGGAGACCGATCGCGGTCGCCAACGTCGCCGCGAGGCGAATCGGCGTAAAGGCGATGCCGCCGTCCAGGTGCTCCCGCATCGTCTTCATCGCGAACGGCGGGAGATTTGGATCGAGTGACGCGACCAGGTCGCGCACCGGAGCGGCGAGCTGGCCCGGATCGCCGGTGGTGGCCAGTTGCAGGGCCATCTGCGCGCGATACCGTCGGGCGAATGGGACGTAGAGTATCGGACGCGGGCGCTCGCCGAGGAACATCGACATCACGGTTCGCGCCACCCCGACGACCGTGACCTCCGGGCCATCGGCGCGCAGTCGCATTCGCTGGCCGATCGCGTCGGCGCCGGGCCACAGACGAGCGGCCATCGCCGCATTGACGATCACGACGGAGGACAGCGTGTCATCGTGTGTCGTGAAGTCGCGGCCCTGCAGCAAGCCGATGCCCATCACGTCGAAGTATCCCGGCGTGACCGAGACCTCCTCGACGTGTGTGTGCCCTCGCTCGGCGGCGAGCGTCGGCAAGTCTGCGTAGACATCGCCGTCGTTGTGGCTGGTGCCGAGGGGGATCGTGCTGGCGAGCGCGGCCCCGCGAACCCCTGGGAGATCAGCCGCCCGCGCGAGGAGCGACCGGTAAAAGGCCTTCCCGCGCGTGCTGTCGTAGCGCGCGAGCGTGACGTCCGTGCTGGCCATGAATGCGTGGTCCTGACGGAACCCGAGGTCGAGCAGACGCGCGTGTTGCACACTGCGGAGAAAGAGTCCGGCCGCGACGAGCAACACGAACGAGACGGCGATCTGCGCGGCCACGAGACCGGCACGGAAGCGCTGGCGCGTGATGCCACCGGTGCCGCGCGCGCCAGCTCTGAGCGCGTCGCTCAACTGTGGATCAGAGGAGCGGAGCGAGGGCCCTGCTCCGCTCAGAATCGAGGCCAGGAGTACCGCGCCGGCGGTTATGGCGAGCACGCGCCAGTCCAACGAGACGCCGAGCTCGAGCGGCTCATTCGTCGAGAACTTGATCGAACTGAGCCAGTGGGCGGCGCCAAGCGCGAGCAAGGTACCAACCACTCCACCGCAGACGGCAATGACAACGCTCTCGGTCAACAACTGTTGGATGAGCCGCGCGCGGCTGGCGCCGAGCGCGGTGCGGACGGCGAGCTCCGTGCGGCGGCCGCTGACGCGCGCGAGCATCAACGAGGCGACGTTCGCGCAGGCGATGAGCAGGACGAGTGTCGTCAGCGCGATGAAGACCGCGGCCGCGCGCGGGAGCACACCCGAGACCGCAATGTCTGGCCGCGCCCTGAGCTCGCGCTCGATCACGAAGCGCTCGCCTTCGTTCTCGACCGGGTATTGATGCTGCAGTTGCTGCGCCAAGACATCCAAGGCGCTCCGTGCCGCGGGGAGCTCCACGCCCTCCCGCAGGCGGCCGATCACCTTCCAGCCGCCGCCGGCGCGACGTTGGAGCAGGTCGGGCTCGTGGACTGACGCTGGCACCCAGGCGTCGGACACCACGATGGGCTGCGTCCCCAAGAATTCGCGGGGGGCCACGCCGACAATCGTGAACGGGTTCCCGTCGATGATCATCGAGCGGCCGAGCACATTCGGCGCCCCATTGAAATCGCGCTGCCACGAGCGGTAGCTGAGCACGACCAACGGTGACCGCTGGAGCGCCTCCCGCGGCGTGAATGTGCGACCCAGGATGGGCCGAACGCCCAGCATGGTCCAGTAGTTGTCGGACACGGCGGTGACCTGGCGGAGATTGGTCTCCTCGCCAATCCGCACGCTGACGCCGTCGAAGTTCCACGCCGCGGCATCCGAGACAACGGATTGCATGGATCGGATGTCGAGATAGTTCAGGTACGACATGTCGCCTGGCAAACCCACGCCGCTCGACAGCGAGGCGATCATCACGAGGTTGTCCGGCTGCGCCACGGGGAGCGGCCGGAAGAGCAGCGCGTTGACGACGGCGAACACGGTCGCGGTCGCGCCCGTACCGAGCGCCAGGCACAGGATGGCGGCCGTCGCGAACCCCGGCGACCGCCGGAGGGTGCGCACGGCGTGCCGGAGGTCGGTGGCAATCATGCCGACCTATACGCGGAACAGGTAGCTGAGTTTCAGGAAAAAGCTGTCCGCCTGGCGCCGGAGACCCGTGAAGTGGAGCGCCAAGGGCTCGTACGAATCGTTGCCGTACCCCAAGAACGCGACAGTGCCGGGGAGCGGTTGATAGGAGAAGAGGAACGAGCCCTCGAGCACGTTGCTGGTCGCGGCTGAGGCCCGGGAGATGATGCCGGTTGTTGCGCTCTTGATGAAAATCGGAAGCTCGGACCGGGAGTCATCGCGAAGGCTGTCCTGATACTGGGCGTCGTATTGGCCGACGAGGCGAACGAAAATCGCTCGCGTGATCTGATACTCGGCGTCGAGACGGGGGATGAGGGTCCGGCCGACCGTCGAGCCGTCATCGTGCCGGTGATAGAAAATGCCGTTGTACGTCGCGTTGACTCGCATCTGCTGCGTGGGTTGCCAGGTCAGGGTGACCTGCGGCAGATCCACGTCGGCCGATGCCCACTCGAAGAAGTTCTCGTCGCGGCCCCAGACGTACACGAGACTCGCCGAGAAGTGGGCGAATTGGGGCGTTGTCAGGTTGACGACGTAGTCGGTGTTCGGGATGTCCTGCTGGTGCGGGAATGGGAGATAGGTCGTGTCGGTGCCTTGGATCCTCCCGAGATAGTACGTCGAATACAGCGTCGGGTCGTAGCCATAGTGCTCGAGATAGATCGCGCCGCCCACGACCCAACCGCCGTGGACCGTGGCGGTCACGTTGAATTGGTAGCGCTGATCTTCGGCGCGATGGAAGTCGGTCAGGTTGCGACCCGCCCACGTGTCGGAGATGCGGAAGTCGCCGCCATAGGTCTCGATGAAGCTCCCCGGACTGTCGTACAGCGTGATGCGGTGGTCGAGCGAGACGCTGCCGACGCCGGCGCGGGAGATGAATCCGCTCGCGGCCACGAACTGCGGGTCGACCTGCCGCACGAGATAGTCGAGGCCGAAGGTGCGCCCCGCGCGCATGAAGCGGGCGTACCACAGGGGGCCGGCGCTGCTCCCGGTTCCGCCGCTATCGCGCGTGATGCTCGACGCGCCCTGCATCTGCAGGCTATAGACCTTGGCGAACGCGAATCGCGCGTCGAGGCTCGCCAGGCGGTTGAAGGCGCCGCCCTGCTCCTTGTCGGTGAGTGCGGCGCCGATCTGGGAGGCCGAGCCGATGTCGGTCCACGTACGGAGGACGTTGAAGATCGGGTGGCCGGCGCCGGTCGCCGAGGAGTCTTCCTGGTCCTGGGCGCCCAAGTAGGCCACGGTGACGTCGCCGAGCTTGCCCGTGAGCTTCGTGGCCGCGATCGGCTCCTCGATCTGGCGCGTGTAGATCAGGTTGTTCGGCGTGTTGAATTGCTCGAGGCCATCGAGGAAGAAGGGGCGTTTCTCGGGATACGAGACCGCGTAGCGCGGATCGAGCTGGAGCTTCGTTGCGTCGGACTCGACCTCGGCGAAATCCGGCCGGTACGTGCCGTTCAGCGTCAGGTTGTTCGTGATGCCCCAGCGAATGTTGCCGCCGAACTCGGGGCGCTCGACGCCATAGCGCCACGGGCGCGGGGCGGCGCTGTCGCCGTTTGCTTTTTGCGTGACGAACGGGTTCAAGTCGAGGACCAGGCCGCGATAGAGCTGGCTGAGTCCCACGAGTGTGCCGGACTGCGCGAGGAACGAGGCGGCGGCGATCTTCGTCGGGACCCAACTCTGTTCATGCCCCGAGTGTTGCACTTTCCGGATGATATTCAGGCCCCAGTCTTGGATGTCAGCCTGTTGATACTTGATGCTGCGGAATGGGATGCGGATCACCGTCTCGTACCCGGTGGTCGTGACGTGACCCTTGGATTCGTACACGAAATCCGGGTTGAGATCCGTGGTCGGGCGGCCCGTCTGGGTGTTGCTCGTGCTGAACCCGCGACCCGTTCTCACCCCCTCGGTAATCGTTCCGTCCTCCTGAATGCCAAGCGGATTGACGGCGAACACCAACGCTTGGCGAGAGTGAAGAAACGGACTGAGAATGATCTGGATGTTGTCATCGGCGTCGATCTTGTCGCGATCGGCGAGCTTGTAGTGCACGCTCCCGTGTGGCTCGAACGCGCGGATGCCGAAGTAGATCGCGCGGTGCGAGTACCACACGAGCACTTCGGTCGAGTCCTCGGCCGGCAGCCCGTCAACGGGTGTGTACTCGGAGAACCCCGTGAGGACGGCGGCCTGCTGCCAGACCGGATCGTCGAGCGTGCCGTCCATCGTGGGTGCGGCATCGATGCGCGGAATGTTCACGCGGGTCTGGCCGGCGCGGCCGCTGTAAATAATGCCGGCCGTTGTCAACGCGAGCAGAAATGGATTTGCCACGTCTGGCAACGTGGGGACGTGGCGCGTAGAACGCCATATGTGCTAGAATGTTTGCCATGACTCGCATGCACACAGCTGGCGCCGTCGGCATACTGGCGTTTGTCATGGGGACGAGCCATACCGCGCTTGCCCAGGGTCGGCCGTTCGCGTTCACGGTGCCCTTCCCCGATGCGTCACCGCTCATCGTCGCCCGCTATGACGCAGGATACGGCGAACGGACGTTCGAGCCGCTGTCGGGTGATCGCGTCGAGCAGGCGGCCGAGGTCGACCTCACGGTCGGCCGGCTCATGGTGCTGGCCAGCTCCGGTGTCGCGATCAACGGACCGTCGCCAGTCCGAGGACTGGGGCAACTCGAGGCCATGGTCGACGCGATTCGTGTCGCGGGATGGCACATTGCGGTGAGCGGCGGGGTCCGTCGGGGATTCGACGGGAGCACGGCGCTCTTGAGCCGACTCGGCGTGAGCCATACGACGCCGACGTGGTCGTTGGCGTTCAACGCGATGGTCGGCCACACGGTCGCCGGTGGCGACGACGACGATCACGATGCGGAGGACTATTACGCTTCACTCGGCGCGACGGCGCGGATCACCTCCGTCATCAGCGTCGGCGTCGAGACCGTGGCGTCGGATCTCGAGGGGCTGTGGCAGACGCACGAGGCCGAGGGGGGCGAGACGGTGTTCGCGGGCCCGCTCGTGTCGATCGGACTTCCGGGGCACGTCGTGCGGCTCACGTTGAGCGGCGGACCTGTCGTGCGGACAACGGGTAATGGCGTCCCCGCTTACGGGGCCGCACCCGGTGTGCCGGGGACGCCGGTGCCGCGCATGGGGTACATGCTCCGTTCCGCGTTGAGCCTGGGGCTCTGACGCGCTACCAGCGAGCCGCGAGGAGTCGCTGCCGCGCGGCGATGTCGACGAGCACGCCGCGAACAATGACCGCGTGAATGCGCCGGGTGTTGGCGATGTCGTCGAGCGGGTTCGCGTCGAGGACCACGAGGTCCGCGACCTTCCCCGGCGCGATCGTGCCGAGCGAGTCGGTGGCGTGGAGAAAGCGTGCAGGGCTGATCGTGGCCGCTTGCAAAGCGGCGAGGGGCGTCAGGCCGGCCTGGACGAACAGCGCCAGCTCGTCGTGGACGCTCGAGCCCCAATAGACCCAAGGGTTGCTGACATCCGTCCCGACGAGCAACGGGACACCCGCCCGGGACATCGCGCCAACGATCTCGATCTCGTGCTGAAAGAGTGATCGATTGCGGGCCACGTCTTCCTGGTCCATGAGCTGCGCGTAGCGCCGCGAGATCGACAACCACCAGGCCGTGTCGGCGGGTGCCATGTATCGCATCCGGGCGTCGTGCGTGACCGTCATGTCTTGATGGAGCCACACACCGCGCAGGACCGTCAGCGTCGGGCATTGCCAGGTGCCCCGCCCGGCGAGCCGTCGCAGCAACGGTTGGCACGCGTCGAGGCTAAATGAGCCGTTGAGCATCGCCAGCCGGGGGCGCACTCCGGAATGCTGATGGGCAATTTCCGGCGCGCGAGTCGAGCAGACGTCCAAGAACTTGATCAGATGCTCCATGCTGGCCTGCCCGGCCGCCGATGCGTCATCGAGCGAAACAGAGTCGGGCACGTGGCCGGCAAACGAGATGCCGCGACGCTTGGACTCGTCGGCGATCGCGAGAAACGATTCCCGCGACAGCCCACTATAGACCTTGATGAAGTCGGCGCCGCGAGCGATGGCGGTATCGACGGCCGCGCGGCCCTCATCCGGGTTCGCGATCGCGATATCCTGCTTCCACCGGCGGACCATCGCGGCCGTCGCGCCGTGCATGGGATCATAGGTCGTATCCTGGTCGGCGCACGCGCTGTCGCAGTCGCCATCCATGTCGCGGATGCCGGTCACGCCATTGGCGATGTACAGCGGGAATGCGATCGTGCGCACGTACCGGTCGTACTGGAGGTGCGAGTGCATGTCCCAGAGACCCGGGATCACGAACTTCCCCGTGCCATCCAGAATGCGTGTGTGTGACGGCAGCCGAACGTCGCCTACCGCCGAGATACGCCCGTTGGAGACGAGGACCGTTGCGTTCGGATGGGATGTGCCGGTGGCGACGTCGACGACCGTGACGTGCGTGATCGCCAACTGCGCGAGTACGGCAAGAGCCGGGGCTGCGAGCATGCCCCAGATCTACGGCGGGCTAGTCGAGGCGCAAGGCTGTGACCGGAGCGACCGCCGCGGCGCGACGGGCTGGGAGCCATGACGCGGTCAACGCGACCACGAGCAAGACCAGCGTGACCGCGGCTAGTGTGAGCGGGTCGGTGGCTCTGACATCGAACAATGCGCTGGCGAGCGCTCGCGTCGACCAGACGGTGAGCGCAAGACCAATTCCGGCGCCAATGAGCGCGTGTCCCATGCCGCGCCAGACGAACATGTTCGTGACGGCGCTGGCGCGCGCGCCGAGGGCCATGCGCACGCCGATCTCGCGGCGGCGGGTGCTGACGTTGTACGAGAGGAGGCCGAATACGCCGACCGCGGCGAGGATGAGCGCGGCCCCGGCGAACCCGCCGAGGAGGATCGCCCAGTGCCGTGGCTGCATGACGGACTCGTAGACCCGATCCTCGAGCGCCGTTGCCTGGTCGAGCGGCACGCCCGCGTCGATCGTCCGCAGCGCCGCGACGATACGGCGCGCCGCCTCAGCGGGTGGACCGGCGGTTCGCGCGACCACGTTCATCTGCCGCGGCCAGTCCTGCGGGGGTGGGACGTACATGGCATCGGCAGGCTCGTCGAGTCCCAGGATCTTGATATCGCCGACCACACCGATGATCGTGGCCGGCGTGCATGTCGTGCACCCGCCATCGCGCAATTTCTGCCCGACGGCCCGACCGTCGGGATAGTAGCGATTCGCCCACGCGTGGCTGACGATGATCACGTCTGGAACCGACGCGTTGTCAGCCGGCGTGAAGAGGCGTCCTTCGAGGAGCGGGACATGGAGCGTTCGAAAGTATTCGGACGTCGCGGCGATCCACGGCGACACGGGTTGCGCGCCCGTTGGCACGGCGGGCCGATCGATGAGCTCGAAGTTGTTCATGTTGAGGTCGGTCTCGCGCGGGGGCACGACCGAGGTCAATCCGGCATCGACGACACCCGGGACGTCGCGCACGAGCGGCATCGCGCGCGTCCAGTACGCGGCCACCACGGTATCGTTGCCGTACCGCGCCACCGGCAAAGACACGCGCACGGTGACCAAGCCTCGAGGGTCGAACCCGGGCTGCACGCGCAGCAGCCGCACGAAGCTGTTGAGCAGCAGGCCAGCCCCCGCGAGCAACGGCAGCGTCAGCGCGAACTGGGCGATGACGAACCCGGCGCGAGCCGCGTGTGCGCCTCGGGCGGCGCCGACCACGCGAGTGCCCGCGTCGTGTCCGCCCGACAGGACAAAAACGGGCGCGGCGCCTACGATCAGTCCGACGACGATCGCGATGACGACCGCAAAGCCCAGCATCGCGCCATCCGGCTTCGCTTGCGCGAGCCGCGGCACGTAGGGGCCGATGGCGATCAGGACGCGGAGACCGAGTACGCCCACCACCAGTCCGGCGATCGCGCCGGCTCCGGCCATGAGCAGGCTCTCGGTGACCAGCAGGCGCGCGATGCGCGCGCGGGTGCCGCCGAGCATCGCGCGGACCGTGAGCTCGCGCTCGCGATTCGTGGCGCGGACGAGGGCGAGGCTGGCGACGTTGGCGACCGCGACGAGCAGCACCAGCGCGACGGCGCCCCCGAACACGCCGAGCGTCTTGCTCGCATCACCGAGGACTCGCTCGCGCAGGGGCAATGGAGCGACGCGCGCCGATCGATCCTGGAAGCTCGCCGCCCATAGCGGGAAGAGGCGTTGGCTGACACCAGCGAGATCGCGCGTGGCCGCATCGAGGGTCACGCCGTTTGCCAAACGCGCGATGCCGATCAGAAAGAACGGGCCTCGCCGCGTCGGCGGTTTGAGCTGGAGCGCCGGCCAGATGTCGCCGGAGAGACGGCCGAGCCTCGTGACGCCTGGCGGCAGAACGCCGACGATCGTGTGCGGGATGCCATCGAGGGTGATCGAAGCTCCGAGCCCTGCTTGCGCGGCGAAGCGGGCGCTGACGACTGCGACCGGTGGCGCGCCGACGCGCTCATCGGACGGCTCGATGACTCGTCCCTTCGCTGCCTGCACGTCGAGGGCGCGAAACACGCCGGCGGTGACGTAGCCCAACGGCTGGCGTACGGCATCGGCCCCGCCGACTTGGACCGCGACGTCGTTCGGTGTCTCGGCACCCACGGCCGAGAAACTGTGTTGTCCCGCTTCCAAGGCCCGATAGTCGACGACCGACATGTGCCACGAGTTCGCCATCGCGTTCCACATGTCGACTTCGACGAGTTGCTCATCGTGGGGATAGGGGAGCCGGGACAACAGCACGGCGTTGATCGCGCCGAAGACCGTCGTCGATGCGCCGATCCCGAGCGCCAGAACGAGAACCGACGAGATCGTGAACGCCGGACTCTTGATCAGCGCCCGGGCGGCGTAGCGGACGTCGCGCAACGATTCTTCGAGCCAGCGGACACCACGGGCGTCGCGGTGGGCTTCCTTGTAGCGCTCCACGCCACCGAAGGCCACCAGCGCTTCGCGCTTGGCCGTCTCCGGCGAGAGTCCGCGCGACCGGAGCTCCTCGGACTCCATCTCGATATGGAGGCGCATCTCTTCGTCGACTTCGCGGTCGAGGCGCTTCTTCTGAAAAAAGGCGCGCCAGCGGCTCATGACGCGCCCAGCACTTGTTCGACTGCCGACGCGAAGAGGCGCCACTGGGTGCGCTCGGCCGCGAATTGCTTTCGGCCGGCCGGCGTCAGGCTATAGAATTTCGCACGGCGGCCTTCGGGACTGTGGCGCCACTCGGCCGCGATCCAGCCTCGTTCCTCCAACCGATAGAGCGCCGGGTAGAGACTGCCCTGGCCGACCGCTAATGCGTCGTCGGAGAGCTGGCGCAGGCGCTTCGAGATGCCCCAACCGTGCAGGGGCCCGAGCACCAGCGTTTTGAGCACGAGTAGATCCAAGGTTCCCTGGAGCAAATCCATGCCTAGATACTCGACAACGTATTGTCGAATGTCAAGGCATCACGGCGACTCTCCTCACTACTGTGATCGTAGTAGTGGCGATCACGGCATGTCCGCTAGCATCCGCCTCCGCTTTGGGTTGCGGTGGCGGTTGATACCGGCTGCCGCGAGCCTTGGCCCCACGTCGTGTTGAACAGCGTCCCATTGTTCGCCGCGACGCTGTCGACGATCGTCGTGCCCTGCCCTTCCGTCAGTGCGTACGAGGCGACGACGTCGGACGGTACCGTGTTCGATGCATACAGAGCCGCGATCTCGCTGGCCGAGAGTACGCGGTCCCAGATCCGAACCGGGCCGATGGCGCCTTCGAAGTAGTTGGTGAAGTCCTTCGACCCGAATCGCATCGGGGCGGAACCAGGGGCCGGCGTGATGGTGACCGCGCCGCCGACGTAGGGGTCGCTGTGGCGGAACACGCCGTTCTTGTAGATCTCCGTCGTCTGGGAGTCCGTGTTGATGACGCCGACCACGAAGATCCATTGGCCCGGCGTGATCGGATCCTGGAAGTAGCTGCCGCAACCCTTCTGGCCATCGGGGTTGAACACGTAGAAGCTGATCCGGTTGCCACGGTCGTCGCCCGGCACCTGGCTGTACATCCGGAACGTCCACTCCTGGTCGCCGCCTGCTCCCGAGACCTGACCTTTGCCGAGCCAGTGGACGTATTGCTCGATCGGCGAAGTGCCCGACGTCTTGGGGAAACTGAGCACGTCCGGGCGCATCCACACCGCTACCGTCAGACCGTTGGCGCCGACGCTGAGTTGCGGAGCGCTCGGGATCTCGGCGTAGCTCGTGGTGCCGTTGTAGACGAGATACCCTTCGGCCGCGGTGTTACACGTGACTGTGGCGTTCACGGTAACGGATTGTCCCGCGACGAGACCGGCATACGATTGCGGCGGTGGAGCGATGCAGTTAGCCGGCAAGTTCGAGAGGGCGACTGAGCCGCTACCGGCAGGGACAGCGGTCACGGCGTAATTCCCGTTCATGTCGGTCGTCGCCGCTGGCAGCGGGGCGCCGCTCGATGGAGTGACCGTCACTTGGGCATTGGCGATCCCGCCGCCGAGGCTGCTCGTGACTGTTCCGGTGACGGTGCCGGTCGTCGGGGCTGGGACGCAACTGAGTTGAATGTTCACGATCGTGTTCGCGTCGGACGCGACGTTGTAGTTCGCGACGGCCGGCTGCTGACACGTGTTCGGATACCCCGACAACGCGATCACACCACTGCCGGCCGGGACGGCGCCGAAGGAGTACGTACCGTTGGTGGCGGTGACTGAAGTCGTGGAGGCCGTGGAGCCTGAAGGCGTGATCGTGACCGATACGCCGGAGAGCGGACCGATCGTGCTTCCGGAGATGGTGCCGCTCAGCAAGCCCGACGGAGGAGGAGGGCCGAGCTCATTGCACGCCGCGAGGGCGATCGTCAAAGCGAGACATACTGTGCGCATGGTGACGAATAGACGCAGGGCGCCTCACCTGGTGAGCCAGCGCACATAGGTTGACTCTATGCAGAACTCGAGACCTTCACGGCGCACGGCGGCGGCGATTCTCATTCACGACAACGCGACCGAGGCGGCGAGCCGCCGCAGCGCGCGGTGGGCCACCCTCGTGGTGTGCGCCGTTGTCGTCTGGATCTGGCTCGGTCAGGCCAGCACGCACTCGATTTTCTTTCTTGTGATGGGCATCACCACGCTCGGCGCCGCGAACAGTGCGAGCGCGTGGTATCGGATGCGCCGTTATGCCGCGGCGCGCTTCGCGAAGTACCGCGCGAATCCCTCGACGCACATCGTGTAGTTCCCGACGCGCTCGAAGCTCGCGGCCAGCTCGGGGGTGAGCAGGCCTGCTTCTCGCTGCCGGAGCGTCTCGACGCTGAGATCGGCGCTCAGCCAGTCGCGCCAGCGATCGAGGCGCGACATCAGGTCGTCGAGGTGCCATGAGACGTCGTCGAACTCGCCGAAGTGCGTGAGGCACAGGCGGCGCGGCGCGAGTGCTCGCAGGCGTTCGACGCTGGCCGCCCAGGCATCGAGGTCTAGCTCTGGCGGTGGCGTGGGAGGGCGAACGTAGCGCGAGTTCGGCATGCGAACGCCCGCCACGTCGCCGGCGAACACCACTCCGCTCTTTGCGTCGTAGTACGCGTGATGGTGCACGGCATGACCCGGCGTGTCGATAGCGCGCAGGGAGCCGATCATATCGCCATCCTGCACTATCACCACGCGATCCTCGGGCACCGGGAGGATCTCGCCCCATAGTTCTCCCATGCGGGCACCATACAAGCGCTCGGCGCTGGCGATCAGCTTGGACGGGTCAATTAAATGCTTGGCACCCTTCGGGTGCACAAACACTTTCGCGTTTGGGAGATGGCGCGTGAGAAGCACGCCCGCTGCACCCGCGTGATCCAGGTGGATGTGCGTGACCACGAGACGCGTGATGCGCTGCGGATCGTAACCAGCGGCTCGGATTCCGGCGAGGAGAGCGGGAGTGGTACTCGAAGGGCCCGCTTCCACCAGGGTGGCATCCGAGGTGCCATCCGGGCCGCCATCGGGAAGCAGGTACGACGCGATGCCGTTCGGGAATCCCAGGAACCGATGATCAAGCCGAACGTAGCTCGGGCTCATGCTCGACTGGAAAGTTCAAGATCAAGCCGAATGTAGCTCGGGCTCATGCTCGACTGGAAAGTTCAAGATCAAGCCGAACGTAGCTCTGGCTCATGCTCGACTGGAAAGTTCACCGAGTTCGCGATGAAGCACAGGCGGTGCGCTTCGTGGTGGAGCTCCCGCGCCCGGTCGAGATCCGCGCCCGGCGCGAACGTGACGACCGGGCGTAGCACGACGCGGCGAAAGCGACCGCCGCCGTCGGCATCTTCGACCATCACGCCCTCGGCGCGATCGACGTAGCTCGTGATCACGAGCCCCGCGTCGGCACAGAGATGCAGGTACCAGAGTTGGTGGCACGCGCTGATGGATGCCACGAGAAGCTCTTCGGGATTCCAGTGCGTGGCATCGCCACGGAAACCCGGGTCGGATGACCCCGGGATCGGCGGCTTCGGTTGGCCGGGAGCAGAGACCTCGTGCTGCCGCGAATAGGCGCGGTAGCTCGAGGTCCCCGTCCCTGTGTTCCCCGTCCACTTCACGACCGTCGAGTAACTGTGCTCTCTTGGCGTCATGCCAAGAAAACTACTCGATCAGGCGCGCGCGGTCGTCCCAGCGACGTCCGACGTGATCTTGGCTTTGGCGGAGCCGAGCCAGAAGAACGCGGCGAGGAGCGCAATGCCCCATACGATCGCGAATCCGGCGATCAGACCCATGATGGCGGCCAGCGTCGCGGGCGGCACCATGATCGCGTAGATCCCGGCGACGACGGCGATGATCCCGAAGAACAGCGTCCAGCCCCACGGCGCGCTCATGCGGCGCTCCATGATGGCCGCGTAGATCCCTATCGCGCCCGTCAGCAGCAACCAGTAGGAGACCCAGACGACCGCGAAGGTGAGGGACAGGCCCGGGTAGTAGTACAGCGCGGCGATGCCGAACACGAGGCTGATGATCCCGCTCAGGAGCAGCAACCACCAGTGCGGCAGGAGGGCGCGGGCCTCGATCGAATCGACGATCTGGCTGATGCCGATGAAGATCGCCCAGAACGCGATGAGAAGCGCGAACGCGGCCACCGAGTCCATCGGTCGGGCAATGACGAGAATCCCGACGGCGAGGGCGAGTAACCCGCGCAACAGGAGTGTCCATCTAGCCCGACCATACATGTGCTGCAACAGGTCCGACGCCATGAAGCCTCCATTTAAGATCCATGAACGATGCGCGGATTGGGCGTTGTGGCAAGCACGACTTTCGTCACGGCATGGGCGCGAACTTCTTCGAGCGTGAACCAGGTCGGCTTCATCTCACCCTTGGCGTACATCTGGGCCTGATCGACATAGTGCGTACTGCTGGGGTCGCCACTCGCGCCAAAGGTATGCACGGAAAGGGCATGGGTGGTCGGGCCGAACTCCACGACGCTCACGTAGGTACCACCGTGCACCCCATATCTCCGGTGCTGGCCGGCGACATCTGTCGTGTAAACCGTAAAGACCGCACCGTCGTACCCATCCACGCCCGGCACGGGGATACTCGGCGCTGCGTCGCTGAACGCCGGCAGGTCGAGAATGGAGGTGGCGTGGTCGTCGATCCGTTGGAGGCGATTGCGGTCGCCCCACGGGACGGCGCTGTCCATGGCGATCCGGAGCGCGGTCGCGTAGTCGTGATCGCCCAGCTGGTGGTGCCAGATGCTATACACGGTCATCGCGACGGACGAGACCGTCGCTCGCCGATCCCAGTTGGCGAGCAGGTGTGTGCCGCTGTCGTGTACTTGGGCCAGCAACAATGGGATCAGACTGTCGGCCGATATGACGTAGGTGTCGAACGCCGCGGCCTTCCATTGGTCGAACGTGAACTTTGGCGTCGACGTGAGAATGCGGCGTGAGGCTCGCGCCCGCGGGTTTTCTCTCATGCCTTCTTTCACCATCGGCATGGGGAACGCCGCAGGGTCGGGGTTGCCGGTACTCGTCAGCAGAAACGGCGACGAATTGCAGTTCTCCATCCAGCCCGTCGCCGGATTCGTGAGCTGCGGCAGCGAGTCCATCGGGTAGTACCCGTTCCACTCGGTCGCCGGGTCGCTGCCATCGACCGGCTTGGTCCAGTCGAACTTGGGATCCCGTCGCGGGACCGCGGCGTTGTAGAGGTAGAACGTGTTGCCATCACGATCGGCGTACATCACGTTGCCGAACAGCATCGAGAGCGGGTGCAGCGCGGCTTTGAATTCCGACAGCGTGTGGGCCTTGGTCATGGCATACCACTCGCCGAGCCATCCATCGTCGGCGAGTCGCGCCATGTGAGCAGCGACGGGCTTGCCATTGTACGACGCGACGATCGGCCCGTGGTGCGTCGTCACGAACCGCACGCGATGTCCGCCGATCTCCTCGAAACGCTCGGTAGCCGTGCGATACCCATTCCCGTAGCGATAGGCCAGCGGGCGTGATGGGTCATCGAACGTCTCGACATATCCATCGGCCACGTCCGCCGAGTTGTCGGTGCTGACCCAACCGAGATTGGCGTTGTGGCCCACGTATGGGAATGGGAATCCGAAGCGCGTGTAGCCGGTGAACTCCCAGCCCTCATCGCTATGGACGTGGCCCTCGTAGACCTGGCCCGGGCCGAAGAACGGCAAGTGCGGGTTGATGAAGAGCATCGCGTGGCCCGTGGCGCTCTTGGACGGGCCGATCACCCAGCCGTTCGAGCCGTTCGACGGCGTCGTGAATTTGTCGAAGTAGCCGCGGCCGACCGGGAAAGGGACGCCGATCTTCGGGTCCCTTACAAAACCGAGGACGTAGTAGTTGTAGCGAATGAACGCGAGCGGGTACCATGGCTCGATGTGCTTCAGGTACCGACCCGGATGTCCCTGCATGTAGAGATTGAGGCCCGCGGCGAATGCGTCGCAGAGCGCGCGAGTGTGCGCATCGAGCCGGCCATACTCGGCGACCGCCAGCCGCGGAATATCCAGCGCGAGCGTGAGGCGGTCTTCCTCGGCGGTCGAGTCGCCGTACATGGCGGCCCCGCGGCCAAGCGCCAGCATGTAGTTCGCCTCGATCCGCGGAAAATTGTCCTCGGCCTGCGCGTAGGCGAACCCGAACACGGTGCTCGCGTCGGTCGTGCCGAAGACGTGCGGGACGCCGTACGTGTCGCGGTAGATCGTCACTGATTGGGCGTGCGCGCGGGTGCCGAGCGCGAACAGCGCGACGAGCGCAATGCGCGATGCCCGACGGGCCGGGAGCCAGCACGCCGCGAGGGCCACGGCGGCGACCACGAGCGCGACGCCCGCGAACGCGATCGGATCCGTCGCGCTCACGCCGTAGAGCAAGCTCGCCAGGAGCCGCGTGCCGGCGAGGGCCACAAGGGATCCGAGGACAATGCCCGCCACCGCCAGGATCGCCCCTTGCCGCAGGACGAGCCCGAGGATGTCGGCCGCCCGCGCACCCAGGGCGACGCGGATGGTCAGCTCGCGCTCGCGCTGCGCGACGAGATAGGAGATGACGCTATAGACGCCGAGCGCGGCCAGGAGCAGAGCGGCACCGCCGAACACCCCGACGAGAAAGAGGACGAACCGTTGATCGCCGACGGAGGCGGAGACGATCGACCGCATCGTGCGGACGCGCGGCGGAGCATCCGGCCGCAGCGCGCGCACGATCGACGTGGCCGTCGATGCATCGATCTGTCCCGTGATCACGACGTTCATGCGTCCCGCGGCCATGGGGCGTTGCAGGTAGTTGGCGTAGAGGACCGGCCTGGGGGCCGCGCTCAACGCATCCTCGTGTACGTCGCCGACCACGCCGACGATCCTGAGCGGCCGCACGTCGCCATCCATGCCACCGAATTCGATCCATTTCCCGATCGGGTTCTGGCCTGGCCATTTCCGTGTCGCGAGGGATTTGCTGATGACTGCGACCTCCGTCGCGGTCGGCGTGTCGTGCTCATCGAACACGCGACCGTCGAGCAGCGGGATACCCATCGCCGCGAAGTAGCCACCGCTGGCCAACCGGAAATCGGCGTAACCCACGCGAGGGTCGTCGCGACTCTGGGGAGAGGCCGTGTCGGTGGGGGACGTGACCTCCGCGAACATGCCGTTCGATTTGCCGATCGGAGCCAGTGGCATGACGTTGACGGCGCCGACTGAGGTGACGCCCGGTGTCGCGGCGAGGCGGGCGAGCAATTCATGATAGAACGCCGTGCGCGCATCGCGTGATACGGAGTCGTCGGTCTGGATCGCGATATCGAGCACGGTCGCGCGGTCGGTCCGGAACCCCGGATCGACATGCAGCAGTTGCACGAAGCTCCGGGCGAGGAGGCCGGCCGAGACGAGCAGGACGATCGTCATCGCCACCTGCGCGACGACGAGGGCCCGTCGCGTGTTCGTCGATGATCCGGCGCCGGACATCGCGCGCTCGGACGCCGAAAGGGTTTCGCGAACGTCGCCGCGGGTCGCGCGCCAGGCGCTCAGGAGCGCGAGCACAACCGCCGTCAGCATCGACACGGCGAGAGCGAACGCGAGGACCGGCGCATCGAGCTGGATGTCGCCGGCGCGCGGCAGGCGGCCGGGATCGACCGCCTTGAGCGCAATCGTCCCACCGATCGCGAGAGCAAAACCGAGCACACCGCCGGTAAGCGCGATCAACAGCGACTCGGCGAGGCATTGCCGGATCAGTCGGCCGCGCGATGCGCCCAGGGCCAGGCGAATGGCGAGCTCGCCGCGGCGGGCCGTGAGGCGCGCGACCACGAGGTTGGCGGCGTTCGTGCAGGCGATGCCGAGGAGGACTATCGATGCGGCGAGCAGCACGAGCAGCGCCGGGCGTGTGCCGCCGACCAGTTGTTCCCGCAGCGGCACGATGCTGACGTCGGCCATCCAGGTATCGGAGCCGTAGCGCTGCGCTAGATCGCGCGCGATCCCGGTGGCTTCACTTCGCGCAGCGTCGAGTGTGACGCCGGGGCTCAGGCGCCCGACGACCTCCCAATTGTGGCCAGTGCGTGCCGAGCTGTGATCGGACGGATCGCGCCACGCCCAGAGGTCAGTCCCGGCTGGGAACTCGAGCTCCGGGCGCATGACGCCAACGACCGTGTACGTCGTGCCGCCGACGCGGAGCGCTTTGCCGAGTGCGTTCGGACTGCCATCCAGGACCCGCTGCCAGAATCCCCAGCTCACGACGACGCCGGCCGCGTCGTGCGGTAGTTGCGTGCTTCCGAGCAATGGCCGGACTCCCATCGCAACGAAGAAATCCGGTGACACCTCTGTCAGGGCGCCTCTCGTCGGCGTGATGTCACCCGAGATGGAGATGGTCGCGTCGTAGGCGAATTCCGCCAGCGCCACAAAACCATGAGATGCAGCCCGCAGGTCGTCGAAGTTCGGGTCGGAGAACTGCATCGGCTGCCGCTTCTGATCGAGCTGCCAGACCTGCACAACGCGGTCGGGCTCCGGATATGGGAGTGCGCGGAGCAGCACGCCGTCGACGACCGTGAAGATCGCGGTGGTGGCGCCGATCCCGAGGGCGAGTGTCAGCGCAGTTGTGGCGGCGTAGCCTGGGGAGCGGCGACACTGGCGAAGGGCGAAGCGGAGGTCCTGCCACATGCGCTGGGCTCCTACGTCAATTTGTTGTGGTACAGCCACACGGTGACGTTAACTCTACACAGACCTAAAGCGTTCTAGCAAAATAGTTTATGCTATCTTGGTTATGGCCGAGTCCGCTGACACGGTTTTTGCTCTAGAGACCCGGTATGACACTGCCTCCGCCGCCGCACCTCGAGCTTCTCGGTGCACCCGAAGTACGGCCGTTCGAGGACGCCCTCGCCGCTGCCAGGGCGCGCTTTACGGCCGAAGTCGAACGCCATAAAGAAAAGACCGTGTTCACCGATCAGTACTGGGCCGCGCTCGAGAAAAGCGCCTCGCGTGACTAGTGTCGCCCGGCGAGCCCGCCTTTGGTCCAGATGATGATCGTCTGACAGGCGTCGCCGACGCGCTCGAACTGGGGCGGGAGCTCCTCGGAGTTGTAGATCTCGACGGCCGCGATGTCCGACACGTCGACGTACTCCTCGATGTCGAGTGGCAGGAACGCGCTTTCGGCGCGGCCCACGTTGTTGGTGTCCGCCGGGGCCAGGAGATACTCGCGATGGCCGTCCACGTACAAATTCACGCACACGCCGCTGGCGCCCATCACGCTGGAGTGCCCGCGGCTCCCCAAGATGATCGGCGGGTGGAACGAGTGGTCGACGTAGAGGCCCGGCACCGATTCGAATACGTCGGTGGCATTCAGCGGGTGCTTACGGTCGATATCCTCGATGTCCATGAACGTGCCGATGCCGCGGCGACGTCGCTCGTTGAACCCAACGGCATCGTAGGCCGGCGCGAGTCCTTGGGCGAGGATATGAACCGTCGAGAGGACCGGTGGCGCGGGCCCCAGTTGCACGACACCCTGCCACGGCGTCGCCGCCGCGAGCTCCACAACCATCGTGGTCGGCGCGTAGCCGGCGGCTCTCACGGCGAGCGTCTGCGTGCCTTCGGGCAAAGCGGCGAGCACGAACGTGCCGTTGTCGTCCGTGGTGGTCCGGGTATCGGCATCGGCCACCTCGACCGTCGCGCCCGGCACCTTCTCGTGATGCGGTCCCACCACCTGGCCGATCGCGCGTCCCGTACGTGAGGCCTGCACGAGATGCAGCGTCGGCAGCAGCACACCGCCCCGCGAGAGCTCGACTGACACCCAGCCGGTGGCGGCTTCGGCCCGCATCGCGCGGAGTCTTCCCTGCGTGACGCCTGGCGGGCTGCAGACGCGGAACCGTCCATCGGCGCCGCTCGTGACCTGACGTCTCATCGTGCGCTCGATCACGCCCTTTCGCTTGATCGCGTCGACTTGCTTCCACTCGAGCGTCACCGTGGCACCCGCGGCGTCGCCGAGCACAGTACCGACGATCGCGGTCGGTTGGAGTCCCGCGACCGCGCTATCGTCGGCACAAATCCGTCGCAACAGGACGGTCGCCGATGGCGTCGCGATCGTGAGGCGGACGGTATCGCCGCTCGCGAACGAGATCGGCGATGACGCGACGCTGAACCCGAGCGCGTCCAGGAGCGGATGGAAGAGCGCGACGCGATGCACGCCCGGCGGAATGCTGTCGATGCGGAACCGGCCGGCGGCGTCGGTCGTCGCCTGCCGTCCGCCGCCATCGCTCACGACAACGATGGCCTCGGCCATCGGTCCGCCCCGCAAGCTGTCGACCGCAACGCCGACGACGGACGCGAACTGAGGGAGTATGCCAACCGCGAGCGCGCCCCATAGCGCCATGCGCACTAATATTGGGCCTCATGCCCGATCACGCACGCATTGCATTGCTCGGCGTTCCATACGACGCAGCCTCGTCGTTTCAGCGGGGGGCCGCGGAGGGCCCCGCCGCGATTCGGGAGGCGTTCACGTCCAGCGCGACGAACGGGTGGACGGAGTCCATGGTCGATTTGCGGGCGCCGGGCATGCTGATCGACGCCGGAGACGTGGGCGCCACCGGTACGGACGACGATATCCGGGCGCGCATCGAGGCGGCAATGGCCGCGGTGATGGCTTCGAGCAACAGACCAATTGTGCTCGGTGGCGATCACTCCATTACCTACCCGCTCATCCGGGCCGTGCGGCGGCGGTTTCCGCGGCTCGCGATTCTGCTCATCGACGCTCACGGCGATCTGTACGACAACTTCGAGGGCAACCGCTTTTCGCACGCGTGTCCCTTCGCGCGGATCATGGAAGAACGGCTCGCCGATCGGCTCGTTCAGGTGGGCATTCGCACGATGAATCGCCACCTGAGAGAACAGGCTGATCGATTCGGGGTCGAGGTCGTGACCATGCGAGACTGGACCGACGGCCGGGTGTTCAGCTTCGCCGAGCCGCTCTATGTGTCGGTCGATCTCGATGGGCTGGATCCCGCGTTCGCTCCTGGAGTGGCGCACCGCGAGCCGGGTGGCTTCTCGACGCGTCAGGTGATCGAGATCATTCAGCGCGTGCGGGCGACCGTGATTGGCGCGGACGTCGTCGAGTGCAATCCCAGCCTCGATCCCGCCGGCATCACGCCGTGGGTCGCCGCCAAGATCGTGCGAGAGCTGGCGGCGCGCATTCTCGACCACGATTAAATTTTCGTCCCATGATTTCAGTCTTGAAAGGCATCCTGGCCCCCGTGACCACGCCGTTCGAGGCGGGTGAGGGGCAGCTCGCGATTCGCTCGTTCGCCGACAATATCCGCGCGCATCTCGGCGCCGGGTGCCATGGTGTCGTTGTCACCGGATCGACCGGTGAGGCGGCGCTGCTCGACGAGGACGAGCGGCGGCGATTGCTGACCGCGGCCAGGGACGTCGTGCCGGCGGACCGGTGGCTCATCGCCGGCGTGGGGGCCGAGTCGACGCGGCATACCATTCGGCGGGCGGCCGAGGCATCGTCGCTCGGCGCGGACGCCGTGCTGGTCGTGGGGCCGCACTATTACCCGGAGAGCAGTGCTCCGGCTGCCCTACTCGCCCACTATCGGGCCGTGGCGGATGCCAGCCGGGCGCCCGTCGTGCTCTATAGCATACCCAAGTACATGCATTATGCGATTCCGCCCGCGGTGGTGCAGGAGCTGGCGCGGCATCCGAATATCATTGGCATCAAAGACTCGGGTGGGGACGCGGCGGTGCTCGCCGGGTACCTCGAGGCGCAGTCGGATACGTTCAGCGTGCTTACCGGGCACGGGGGGACGCTGGCGCGTGCGGTGGCCGCCGGGGTCCGCGGGGGCATTCTCGCGGTCGCGCTCATCGTGCCGGCGCTGACCGAGGCTGTGTGGGAGAACGGCGACCTGCAGGAGCAGCTCACGCCAGTCGCCCGTGAGATCGTCGGGGAGCTCGGCGTGCCTGGCGTGAAGGCGGCTATGGACGACGTTGGGTTGTACGGCGGGCCTGTTAGGTCACCGCTTCGGGACCTCAGCGAGGCTGATCGCGCTCGGGTGCGGCAGATTCTGGAGACTGCGCTCCGCGCGGTTCCTGCGTAGCGCGAAGTGCGCAGCGCCTTCGGCGACCGCGTACAGTGCGCGCTGACGCACACGGGTCGCCCGCGCCAACGAACATAGAGTCGCGCCGACGAGCGCGTTGATGTGAAACGTCTCATGTTCGGCCGCTTGTGCAACCGCAGCGCTGTGCACATTTGGTATCCACACCGAGTACACAGTGATGCCTTGATGTGTCGCAGTACCGCCGCATCTGGTGTGCGCCATAAAACCAAATAGTTTCCGTGACCATGGCTGACGCTTCGACCCCGGCGGGCATCTATCTCTGCACCGGGCCCTTGAAGCACTCATGGGTCGCCGCCGACGATGCGGCGAAATGCTGCAACGGTTTCGTGCGCGAGAAGCGCGTCACTCGCGACAACCAAGGCAACGTCAAGCTCGAGTTCTACTGGCGCCCAGTCGAGACGAGCGCGCCGACCGAGCCGGACGCGTTGACCGCCGAGATCGTTCCGCCGCTGCCGATGTCGGCGATCGAGGGCATGAGCGAGGATGAAGAGTCACCGAGCGGCGGCCTGTCGCACGGGGCATTCTTTCGCCGGGTCGCCGAGATCTCGGACGACAACTCGCCGATCTGGCGCGAGATGACGGCGGGACTGCTGACGCTGCGCCTCATCGATCGGTGGGCGACGCGCAACGTGACGGGGCGGACGCCGACGCTCAAAGAGTACGTGCTGGTGCGACGCGCCGTCGACGACGTCGATGATGATCGCGTGCACGAAGTCCTCCTGAAGATGACGGACGCGATGCGCGAGTTCGCGACGGAAGATGTCGGGTCGATCCCCAAGCTCCTGTTCGCCTACGGCCTGCTGCTCGAGGAAGCCGGCGAGTGGCTGCTGGCGATCGATGTCTACGAAACGCTGCTGGAGCAAGCGCATCGGCCCGACGAGCACGAAGGCATCCCGCTCGTGTATCTGCGGCTCGGCCTCTCCCATCGGCAACTCGGCCGCATCTGCCAAGCCAGCGCGATCTACCAGCGCGGATTGCGCGTGGCGCGCATGTTGTCGGATACGACCGGCGCCCTCCGCATTCGCGTGTCGGAAGCCGACCTGGCGATCGAGCAAGGGGATATCGAGACCGCCACCGATATCCTGGACGAGGTGATCGCCGAGGCGAACCCCGAGCGCGAGGCTCACCGCGAGACCCGGTCGCGGGCGTGCCATGAGCGCGGCGCCATCGCCGTGCGATTGGGGCAATACGAGGCAGCCGCGCCGCTACTCTACGAGGCGTTCGCGGGCTATGATGACGTCCGCTCGCAGATGCGGGCGTTGGCTGACCTGGCCAGCACGCTCTCGGCGATCGGCGCTCGTGCCGGCGCGCGGGACGCCCTGCATATCCTCTACGAGATGACGGAGCAGCCGGACATCCGGCTCAATGCCGCGATCAACCTGCTGCGGTTGGCCGGGGACGATGGCGACGCGACCACGTTCGAGGAGTGGCGCCGGGCGATCGAGTCCGGGCCCCTGGGGACCCGGCTCAAAGCGCAGTTCTACTATCGCCTGGGCGACGGATATCGGCGCTTGGGGCAGCCTTCGACGGCATCGCTCGCGTACCGCTTATTGGCGATGCTGGCGCGAGATAACGATCTGAAAGATTTCGCCGCGCGGGCGGAGGAAGGGTTACGCAATGAGCCCTTGCCACCGGTGCCCCAACTGACGCGGATCTCGGCTCCCGTCGAAGCGGTGCTGGCCGCGCTAAAACGCGGCGCTGTCCTCGGGGGTCTGCCCACGCGCGAGCGAGGCCTGGCGTAGTCGCTCCATCTGCTGGCGCAACTGCTCCTGGAGCGCGAGGTATTTGACGCGTTGGAGCGGTGTCAGAAATAACGACAATTCCCGCTGCTCGTTCCGCGTCAGCTCCAGGCGCTGGCGCTGGAGATCGAGCACCGTGTCGATCATCGCCGCGAGGTGCTTGTCATCCGCGGGCGCGGCGCCCGTCACCTGATCGCGCATCTCGATGCGGATCGCGCGCTCCTGCTGATTGAGCGTGTTGCGTTGCGCGTTGAAATGGCGGGTGGTTTCCTGCAGCTGCCGCATCTGGACCTCGTTCAGGCCCAAGCGATCGCGCACGATCTGCTGCCAGCGCTGGCGGATTTGCTGGGCCAGCGCCTTGCGCTGCGGCGACGAGTCCTGACCTTGAGGCGCCGCATCCTGTGCCAGAGCGGTCGTAGCGATCAACGACAGCGCCCATACGAGCCGAACGATCATTGGACTCCAGCAGCCGCGCGCATGCCCGATACCGTCGGCTGAGGCTCGGCCGACGGGACAGCGTCGAGCTCATCCAGTTTGTCGAGCAGCGTCTGCATCTCCTTTTCGCTCAGGTCGTTCAGGCTTCCGCCGACGGTGAGTCCGGAAGCCTCGGCGGCGTCACTCGGCTTCAAGACCACGCGCTTGACGGCGGGGGGCTTGTTGTCGCGCAGGATGCTTTGGAGTGCGACGAGCGAGACGCCGCTCACGGCGATCGTGGCAATGGTCGCGGCGATCCGCCACGACGTGAACCGGCGCGAGCGTCTCTGGATCAGCGGCTTGAGCTCGATCACCTTCGAGGGCGGGGTCGGGAGTGCGGCGACTATCCGCGCGATGTCGACCGCCGGCGCGGTGAACGCTGCGTGCGCCGCGCGCACGACCGCCAACTCCGCCGCGCACGTGGGACACGCCTCGACGTGGGCCGTCACGCGAGCAGCGTCGGCCGCGTCTAAGCGACCCGTGGCGAACTCGGGCAACATGTCTTTAACCGTTTCGTCCTGACACTCACGCATGTGGCACTCCCAGATATTCCTTCACGGCCCGCATCGCATGATGATAGTGCACGCGCGCCGCGCCTTCCGTCGATCCGACGATGTCGGCGATTTCCTTGTACGACAACCCTTCGGTCACGCGCAACGTGAAGACCTCCCGCTGCAGCGCGGTCAACTGATCGACCGCCACGCGCACCCGCTCCTGCATCTCATCCGCCACGATCCCGTCGAGCGCGGTGTACTCGCTCGCGGCATCGCCTTCCGCCACCGGCATCTTTTCCGGCCGCCGGCGCTCGGCGCGCCGCCGGTCGAGCATGAGCCGGCGTTCGATCGTGAAGAGCCACGTCCGGAGCGAGCTCTCGCCGCGGAACGACTCCAGCGAGTTGAACGCGCGAACGAATGTATCTTGTACCAGCTCATCGACGTCAGATCCAGTCATTCCACCCATCGCCGCCGCGAATCGCGACAGCGCGGTTGCATGCCGCTCCACGAGCGTCGTCGCCGCCCGTTGGTCGCCGGCGAGCCACCGGGCAATCAGCTCCCGGTCGATCGCGTCGTCTGACCCGGCGCCATCAGGTTCTGGAGAGACGCCCTTCCTCACAGGTCTGACGCCGGTCATCGGCCAACGTTAACGTTCATGAGTGGAGATCATCGCGCATCGGGGCGTCCCGCGCCAGGAGCCCGAGAACTCGTTACCGGGCTTCGAGTTGGCCGTACGGCAGAAGGTCCATGGAATTGAGCTCGACGTCCATGTGACGAAAGACGGGGTGGTCGTCGTGCACCACGACCCGAACATTCGGCACGGACCCTTAATCAATAGCCTGACGCTCACCGAACTGCACCGGTATCCGTTGGCGCCCGGAGTCGAGATTCCGACCCTGGCGGCGGTGCTCGACCGCATGGCGAAGGCTGCGCCGCCGCCCGTCGTGTATGTCGAGGTGAAAGCCAAGGGGATCGAGGAGGCCGTGGTCGAGGTGTTGGACTATGCGAGAGTGCCGACCGCGGTCCATGCGTTTGACCACCGGGTCGCCGCGAGGGTCACCTCGATTCGGCCGAGCATTCCGACCGGGATCCTGCTCGACAGCTACCTCATCGATCCGGGTGGCGCTCTCCAAAATGCCGGCGCCAGGGACTATTGGCTGCAGTGGGCGTTCATCGACCGCGATCTCGTGCGGTTGGTGCACGACGCCGGGGGGCGCGTCATCGCGTGGACCGTCAACGAGCGCGCCGACTTCGCCGCGCTCGACGCGCTCGGCGTGGACGCGATCTGCTCGGACATCGCCGGGACGTTTGTGTAACCTCTAGCCCTCGGCACGCATGGGCGGTAACATTGGCGCCCATGCATAGACTCCCAATGGTCGTGCTGTGTGCGCTCGCCGCATGCACGCCCGCGCCAGCTCAGGTCAAAACGGGCCCGGAGCCGGCGAAGCCGGACACGACAACCACGGCGAAAGCGACGGAGAGCAAGCCCGGGCCGGGCGCGCTCTCGGTTCCCAACGCGGACCCGTATCCGAGTACGTACCGGCCGTTCCCGTCGAAGACGACGGTCATCAAGAACGCGACGATTCTGACGGCGGCGGGGCCGACGATTCAGAACGGGTCGATCCTGATGCGCGACGGCAAGATCATCGCGGTCGGCGCGAGCGTGGATGCGCCGGGCGATGCGGTGGTCATCGACGGGACCGGGAAGTACGTGACGCCGGGGATTATCGATGTGCACTCGCACATGGGCGACTACCCTGCCCCGGGTGTCGATGCCAACTCCGACGGCAACGAGGCGACGGATCCGACGACGCCGTATGTGTGGGCCGAGCACTCGGTCTGGCCGCAGGATCCGCAGTTCGCGCGGAGCATCTCGGGCGGTGTGACGACGATACAGGTGCTGCCGGGCTCCGCCAATCTCATTGGCGGCCGGAGCGCGATTCTCAAAGTGGTGCCGGCGCGCACGGTCCAAGAGATGAAGTTCCCGGGCGCGAAGTACGGCATGAAGATGGCCTGCGGCGAGAATCCGAAGCGCGTGTATGCGCAGCGCGGGCCGTCGACGCGCATGGGCAACATGGCGGGCTACCGCAAGGCGTGGATCGCGGCCGAGGAGTACCGGCGCTCATGGGACAAGTGGAACGCCGATCACAAGGGCGAGCCGCCCAAGCGCGATCTCGGCCTCGAGACGCTGGCCGAGGTGCTGCGGGGCAACATTCTGGTGCAGATGCACTGCTATCGTGCCGACGAGATGGCGCAGATCATCGACATGTCGCACGAGTTCGGCTATCACGTGCGCGCGTTCCACCACTGCGTCGAGTGCTACAAGATCGGCGACCTGCTCGCCAAGGAGAACATCGGCGCGGCCGGCTGGGCGGACTGGGGCATGTTCAAGATGGAGGCCGAGGACGCCGTGCGCGGCAACCTGGCGCTCGTCGATCACGCGGGCGCGAAAGCCATGATTCACTCCGACGATCCCCAGGGGAACCAGCGACTCAATCAGGAGGTCGCGAAGGCCATGTCGGCCGGCGCGGCCATCGGCATCCCGGTGAGTGAAGATCAAGCCGTGAAGTGGATGACGATCAATCCCGCGTGGGCGCTCGGGCTCGACGACAAGATCGGGTCGCTCGAGGCGAACAAGGACGCGGACGTGGTGTTGTGGTCCAGCGATCCGTTCAGCGTCTATGCGCACGCCGAGAAGGTCTGGATCGACGGCGCGATGCTCTATGATCGTTCGGATCCGGCCCATCGGTGGAGAACCGACTTCGACCTCGGGTACGTGCCGGCGGAGGCTGGACGATGAAATACGTCGTGATCGCGCTACTCGCCGCTGCCACGGGGACGCAAGCGCAGACGATCGCCATCACCGGCGGAACCGTGTATCCGGTGAGCGGCCCGAAGATCGAGCATGGGACCGTCATCATCCGCGACGGCAAGATCGCCGCGGTCGGCGCGAACGTCAGCGTGCCCGCCGGTGCGCAGACGATCGATGCCACGGGCAAGTGGGTGACGCCGGGTCTCATCAATTCGGCAACGCAACTCGGGGTTGAGGAAGTACAGGCCGTGTCGAGCACGTCCGACGAGCGCGCCTCAGGCGAGAACGGCGTCGCCGCGTCGTTCCGCGTCATCGATGGGTTCAACCCGCTCTCGACGCTGATCCAACCCGCGCGGAACGACGGCATTACCAGCGTCGTCGACATCCCGCAGAGTGGCGGCGTCATCTTCGGACAGGCGGGATTCGTCGATCTCGCGTCGAGCGAGATGATCGTCCGGTCGTCGGCGGCGATGGTCGGGCAGTTCGGCAACACGAGCGCCGGGTTCGGGCGACGAGGCGGAGGGCCCGAAGGCTACACGCGCGGCGAGATGGCGGCGCGGCTGCGCGAGTTGTTCGACGACGTCAAGACGTACGCGGCCAACAAGGCGGCGTACGATCGCGCGCAGTCGCGGCCACTGTCCGCGAGTCGTGCCGATCTCGAGGCGCTCATTCCCGTCGTCGAGGGGCGGCTGCCGCTCATCATGTTCGTCGACCGGGCGAGCGACATCAACGAGGCGATGGCGATCACGAAAGCGTACGGCGTGAAGCTCATCGTCGGCGGTGGCGCCGAGGCATGGGAGGTGGCGCCGGCACTGGCCGCGGCGAAGATCCCGGTGCTGACGGGGGCGTTGGACAATATTCCGAACAGCTTCGAGCAGCTGGGCCAGCGGCACGACAACATCGCGCTGCTCCGCAAAGCCGGCGTGAATGTGGCGCTCATCGGCAACGGCGGCGAAGAGGATGGGTCGCCGTTCAACGTGCGCAACATCCGGCAGGAGGCCGGGACATCGGTCGCATTTGGCTTGTCGTGGGACGAGGCGCTCAAGGCGATCACGCTCGCGCCGGCCGAGATCTTTGGCGTCGCCGATCGTGTCGGGTCGCTGCAGGCTGGGCGCGATGGGAACGTCGTCGTCTGGTCCGGCGATCCGTTCGAGTTCAGCACGCAGGCCGTGGCGGTCTTTGTGCGCGGTCAGCAGGTAAAGGCGCCATCGCGCCAAGACCTGCTGATGGAGCGCTACAAGACGCTACCGCGTCCGACCTATCGGGGACCTTAAGGGAGCGACACTGCGTACCCGGGCGGCGACAATCGCACGTTGCCCGGGTAGGCACCCAGCGGGAGTCAGGCCGCGGTGGGCTCGAATGGGTACACGCTCACCTTGAAGCGCAGCTTGTTCTTGTGCTCGAACTTCACGACGCCATCGATCAGCGCGTAGATCGTGAAGTCGGAGCCGAGGCCGACGTTGCGGCCCGGATGGACCTTCGTGCCGCACTGCCGCACGATGATGTTCCCGGCGCGGACGTGCTCGCCACCGTACTTCTTGACGCCGCGATATTGCGGATTCGAGTCGCGCCCGTTGCGCGAAGAGCCTACACCCTTTTTATGTGCCATATCAGCTTCCGAGCGCGATGTCAGTGATGCGAACTTCGGTATAGCCCTGACGATGTCCCTGCTTGCGGGCGTAGTTCTTCCGCCGCCTGAACTTGAACACGACGATCTTATCGCCGAGTCCGTGGCGAACGATCTCGCCGGTTACGGACGCCCCATTGACGAGCGGCGTTCCCGTGTGCACGGTCTTGCCATCGGATCCGACGAGAATCTCGTCGAATCGGACGGACGCACCGGCCTCGCCTTCGAGGCTGGGAAGTCTGACCTTCTTCCCGGGCTCGACGCGAAATTGCTTGCCAGCCGTCCTTATAATCGCGTATGTCATAGCCCCTAAGGCTATATATGATAACACTCTTTGTCAACTTCATAGCCCTCGCTCTCCAAGGCCAGCCGTGCATCGACGGCCGGGTGCTGGAAGCCGAAGCAGACCGGCCCGTCGCCAAGGCCACGATCTCGGCCGCCTGGACGGAGGTCCGGGTCAATAAGAAGAAGCACGAGGTCGATGAGATCCGGGTGGCGCGGGATACGACGAGCGATTCGACCGGGCACTATCACATCTGTGCGATTGCCGGCGCGTCGGTACTGGTTCAAGTCCGGTACGGTCAGTCGAACGCGTACTATCCCGTCACGGTCAGCGACAGCGGTTCGATTTCACCCGAGCTGAGGGTGTCGGTGCACGACGAGACCGACCGGGCGAGCGTGACCGGCACGGTCGTCTCCGCGGCCGGCGTCCCGGTGTCCGGCGCCACGATCTCGCTCCTCGGCACATCGTCGACGACCCGCACGAGCTCGGACGGCACGTACGGCATGCGCGATCTGCCGGCCGGCACCCAGGTGCTCATCGCGCGCAGCATCGGCCTCGGCGCCGCGGTCGTCCCCGTCGAGCTTTCGGGACGAAGCCCGGTGACGGTCGCCGTGACCATGCAGCAGCTTCCGCCGACGTTGGCGGTCGTCGACATCGTCGCCGACCGACTGCAGCTCTCGGCGATCTACCGCGAGATCGGCTTCACCAAGCGGCAGCGGATCGGCAACGGGAAATTCTTGACGCAAGACCAGATCGAGAACCGAGGCGCATTGCAGACGCCGGAGATCTTTCGCGGCATGCCGGGCGTGCGCGTGGTCGACGACCACTACGGCGTGCTCAAGCTCTATTCCGACCGGGGCCCCACGACGATCCTGGGCTATGGCGACTGTACGGCCTACGTCGTCGACGGTACGATGATCGGCTGGGGAAAATCGACGGACATGCCGCAGGCGAGCACGAACGAGCCGTTCGGCGGGCCGGACGAGCTGATGCTGCCACCGCCCGGCCAAATCATTGCCGCCGAAGTGTATCAGCCGAGCGAGCCGGCGCCGTTCGTCAACATGGGGCCGGCGATGCGGTGCCTCAAGGTCATTCTGTGGACGAAGGCGCAGCTCGCCGGGCGCTGACGTGGAACGGGCACACGGCCGCGAGCGGCGCGTTGTCCTCTGGCACAAAGTACTGGCGCCATTCGCGGTTGGCGGCCGTCGCGTAGTGGGCGAGCTCCGGATACACGCTTACCGCGTCATAGGCCGCGAGCTTTCGGCGAATCAGATCCCGCGCGCGGCGTCCCTGCGCTGAATCCCCCGCCACGACGTCGAAGCCGTCGCGCGATTGGAACAGCAGCATGAACGAGTGCTCGGTTCGGCGACTCTTGCGCTTGGTATGCGCCGGCGTTTTGAAGTTCACGAACAATGGGAGCCCGCCGAAGCAATAGGACCACTTGGGGTCATCCGGGTCTTTCGGAATTCTGTCCGGCCACGGATACGGGTCGTCGTCGTGCAGCCGTTGGAGCAGGCTCCATCCGTACGCGAAGTACTCGCGCTCGGAGAAGCCCGCGAGCGGCGGCATCACGACTGCCAACGGCGTGAGCGACGCGACGACTGGCTCGAGCGGGCGGAGAAAATCAGTGTAGGCGATCAGAGCGGCGCGCAGGTCGGCGGGTTCGATAAACGCATACAAGATCTCGCCGCGACGCTGAGCGACTGTGCCGAACGTGCACGGGAATGCCTCGTCCAGCACCTTGTCGCGGATTTCCGCGTATGCCGCGGCGGCCCAGGGAGAGAGCTCAGCCCTCTCGACCTCGGCCACCCGCAACAACATCATGCCACGGCGTACTGTTGCGTGACGTCTCGTCCGGCCGACTTGACGACGATCTTGAATTCGTCCGGGCGCAGCAACGGGTCGTCGCGGAATTCCAGCGAGAACCCCGCGCCCTTCTCGAGCTTGCGCAGGAGATCCTGCTCGTTCTCGCGCACGTACATCGCGACGTCCGGATGCAGGCGGACGACCAGGTTGTCGCGCTTGCCCTCGACGATGATGCGGCGCACCGAGCGCTCGACGCGGCGAACGATGGCTTCCGGCGTGAAGACGCGACCGGTGCCGTGGCAGGTCGGACACGGCTCGGTCATGCTCTGTAGGTGACTCTGGCGGACGCGCTGGCGGGTCATCTCGATCAGGCCGAGATCGCTGACGGCGAATGCCTTGGTGCGGGCACGGTCGCGGCCGAGGTTGGTGCGGAGCTCCTGCAAGACACGCTCGCGATTTTGCTTGGCTTCCATGTCGATGAAATCGCAAACGATAATGCCACCGACGTCGCGCAGACGAATCTGGCGGGCGACCTCGCGGGCGGCTTCCAAGTTCGTCTTGAGGATTGTCTTCTCGGGGTCCTTCTTGCCCGTGTAGCGTCCCGAGTTCACGTCGATCGAGACGAGCGCTTCCGTGGGCTCAATGATCAAGTAGCCGCCGGATGGCAGATCGCAGCGGCGCTTGAAGAGATCGCGGATTTCGGTCTCGATATTCGCCTTGTCGAAGAGCGGAACGGGCTCCTCGTAGAACTTGACGCGCTCGATCAGGTCCGGCGCGATCCCCTTGAGGTACTCGACGATCTCGTTGAAGATCTGCTTACTGTCGACGGTCAAGCTGTCGATCTTGGTACTAAAGAGATCGCGGATGATGCCGCGCGTGAGGCTGGTCTCGCGGTGCACCAGGGCCGGCGCGCGCATGAAGTGCGTTTTCCGGTTGATCTTCTTCCAGGAGCTCATCAACGTGGTGAGCTCCCGCTTGAAGGTCTCCTCCGTCGCGTCCTCGCCGACCGTCCGGACGATCACGCCGCCCGAGTTCTCGGGCAGCGCCGCGCGCACCATGTCGCGCAACCGGTGCCGCTCGGCCCGCTCGCCGATCTTCCGACTGATGCCGACGCGGGTGGCGTCCGGCATGTAGACCAGGAACCGGCCCGCGAGCGAGATCTGCGCGGTGACGCGCGGACCCTTGGTCGAGATCGGCTCTTTCGAGATCTGGACGATGATCTGCTGGCCGCGTTTGACAGCGTCCTGGATCGGCGGGGCCTTGGCCCGCTTGCTCTCGTCTTCGTTCTCGTCGTCGGCGCCGTTTTCCTGGCCGTCCTCGGACTCCGCCGCGTCCTCGTCGTAGACGAGGTCGGAGGCGTGGAGAAAGGCGCTTTTTTCAGTGCCGATATCGATAAACGCTGCCTGAATGCCGGGCAGTACGGCTTCGACCTTTCCTAGGTATATGTCGCCCACCATACGGCGGGCGTCGGGTCTATCAACCAGGAGCTCAACGAGCTGGTCGTCCTCCAAAATAGCGACCCGCGTTTCGCGCGAGGTCGCGTTGATCAAAATCTCTCTTTTCATCTGGGTAACGGGCGGAGCGGCTCGCCGCCTGAGGGTAGTCGGTTACGGCGACCCCGCCCGAAGCGGCGCAACGTTTTGCGGCCCGGTGCAACACGGGGTTATCCGACCGATCCATCGGCTCCATGCGATGTAAACACACGCGGCGAACGCGCGAATGAAGTGCTGACTTCAAGAAACTGTCGTACTAATAACGACGACTGGCGTAAACAGCAAATAACTGACGCTAGGCGCGGGCTTGGGCTAGTCGGCGATTTCGCGTAAAAGGTGCCGGGCGATGACCAGGCGCTGGATCTCCGAGGTGCCTTCGCCGATCTCGTAGATTTTCGCGTCGCGCATGTACCGCTCGACCGGGTAATCCCGGGTATAGCCGTACCCACCGTGGATCTGTACGGCTTTGATGGTAGTCCGCATGGCCATTTCGCTGCTGTAGAGCTTGGCGATGGCCGCGGCCTTGCTGAATGGGCGCCCGTTCTGGGCGAGCCACGCCGCATGGTACACGAGGTGCTTGGCGGCCTCGATCTCGGTCGCCATGTCGGATAGCTGGAACTGGACCCCCTGGAACTCGGCTATCGGCTGACCGAACTGCCGCCGGACGGTCGCGTAGCGCAACGCCTGGTCGGCCGCCGCCTCCGCCAGGCCGAGGGCCTGGGCCGCCATGCCGATACGGCCGGAGTCGAGCGTGATCATGAAGTTCGTGAACCCTTCGCCTTCGTTCCCGAGGAGGTTCTCGGCGGGCACCTCGACATCCTCGAGTATCAGCTCACGGGTGTCCGAGGCGCGCCAACCGAGCTTGTCCTCCTTCTTGCCGGAGCGGAAGCCAGGCATGGGTTTTAGCGAGTCGTCGTGGCCGACGCCGAGGGCTTTGGTGCGATCCAGATCGCAGGTCTCCTTCGTGAGAATGAAGGAGCTGATGCCCTTCGATCCGAGCCCGGGCTGGGTCACAGCGGTGACGACCGCCACCTCAGCGACGCCCCCGTGCGTGATGAAAATCTTGGAGCCGTTCAAGACGTAGTGGCTCCCCTTGCGCACCGCGGTCGTGCGGGTGCCCGCGGCGTCGCTCCCTGCCCCGGGCTCCGTCAGGCCGAAGCAGCCGAACACCTTGCCGCTGGCGAGCAGCGGGACGTAGCGCCTCTTCTGGGCCTCGGTCCCGAAGTTCACGATCGGCGAGGTCCCGAGCGTCGTGTGGGCACCGACCGTGATCGCGTGCGAGCAGTCGACTTTCGAGAGCTCGTGGAGCACGATGATGTAGCTCATGACGTCGAGGCCCGCGCCGCCGAGGTCCTCGGGCCATGGGATGCCCATGAGGCCCAGCTCGGCCATCTTCTTCACGTTGTCCCACGGGAATTCGGCGTTGGCGTCGAACTTGGCCGCGACTGGGGCGATGTCTTGCTGAGCGAACGCGCGGACCATCTCGCGCACCTGCAGGTGCTGGTCGGTGAAGTAGAGCGTGTCGTCCATTAACGTGTACCACTGATAAGAGTCAGGAATTGCTCGCCATATTTTTCAACTTTCGCCGGGCCGACTCCGCGGACTTCCAGCAGATCGTCCCGTGACCGCGGGCGACGCACGGCCATCTCCTGCAGCGTCTTGTCCGCGAACACGCAGTACGCGGGCAGGTGCTCCCGCCGCGCGATCTCGCGGCGCAGCGCGCACATGTCCTCGTACAGTTTTGCATCGCCCGCGGCGACCACCTGAACCTCGGCCCGTTGTTTCTTCGCCTTGCGGCGCGGCGCCTCTTGGTCCAGTACGCGCGTCGTGCCTCTACAGTTGTCGCAACCTGCACAGCGTCCGGCGTCCTTGAACGCCGGATCACCGAAATATCGCAGGACGAATGCTCGGCGGCACGTTCTGGCGTAGGCGTACCCTTGTACTGCCTCGAGTTTTGACAGATCGGCCCGGCGCCGCCGGTTCAGGCCGTCCCAGTCGATGGCGAAAGCGTCCAGCGGCGCATTGCGGTTGGTCACACCCGCGGCGTCAGACGTCGCCACAAATCCTGCGGTCTCCAGTTCCCTGAGGACACCTCTGACCCTTTCGACCCCGCCGAGCGCGGGCGGGAGCGCCATCAGGTCGATGGACACGCCTGTCTTCAGGGCTTGACCAGCCACGCGCCAGATCGCACGGAGAACCTCACGGGGCGTCTCGGCAACGTCCGTCTTTATTTGCTCTGGCGACGCCACGAGGCGAACAACCATGTGCGCGTCGCCTTCGGCGAACGCACCAATGCGCGCCAGGAGCCGCAGAACGGAGTCGACCTCCTGCGGCTTGCAGTCGGCGCGGTCGGCGAGTTCTTCCGAGTCCAGTCTAGGGCGGGCGCGGAGGAGATCATACACGCGCGCGACGAGAGGCTGATCGGGGTATGCGCACTTGATGAAGAACTCGTGCGTGAAGCGATCTTGGAACGCGTGCAAGAGATAACAATCGGCGGGTTGACCATCCCGACCCGCGCGCCCGGCTTCTTGATAGTACGCCTCCAGCGATCCTGGCATGGTGTAGTGCACGACCAGACGCACGTTGCGCTTGTCAATGCCCATGCCGAACGCGTTCGTCGCAACAACAGCCTTGGCGCGTTCCGACATGAACGCGTCTTGCACTTGATGTCGCCTAGCATCGTCGAGCCCTGCATGATAGGCGACGGCGGGAATGCCGTGCCCCTCGAGAACCGGCGTCAGGCGCTCGACCGCTCGCCGAGTGGACGCGTAGACGATCGCGGGCGTGTCGTGGGACTTCAGTAGCTCCGAGAGTACGTCATCCTTCTGTCTGTCATTGCGCGCCGTTACGACATGGTAGTTCAGGTTCGCGCGGTCGAAGCCGGTGATGACGACCTCGGGTTCTCGCAGCGCGAGCTGGGCGGCAATGTCCTTGCGAACGGCTGGCGTCGCGGTGGCGGTGAGGGCGATGACGGGCGGATCGCCGAGCGCGGCGCGCAGGGCGCCCAGGCGCTGGTAGCTCGGCCGAAAGTCATGCCCCCATTCACTGATGCAGTGCGCTTCATCGACCGCCAGCAGCGAGACGCCCACTGAGCGGAGGCGTGCGGCGGTGTTGCCGAGGTCAAATCGTTCTGGCGCGACGTAGAGGAGCTTGAACTCGCCGCAGTGCACTCGCGCCAGACGATTCGCGATGTCCTGACGGGTGAGCGTGCTATTGATAAACGTCGCGGGGAGCTGCCGGGAGACCAGCGCGTCGACCTGATCCTTCATCAGGGAAATCAGCGGCGAGACGACGACCGTGAGCCCCGGGAGGATCAACGCGGGAATCTGAAAGCAGAGAGACTTGCCACCGCCAGTCGGCAGAACGACGAGCGCGTCGCGACCGGCGATCACGGCGCACACGGCGCGCTCCTGGCCCGGCCGGAAGGTCTCGTAACCGAAGGTGTCGCGCAGGATCTGGAGCGCGTCCATCAACGTAACCATGCCCCGACGCTACATCCTCTCGCCCGAGGACATAGCATCGCGGCATCGCGCGTATCATCGCTCACGCGAGGCCGGTTCCTTCGGCGAGGCGCGTCGCCACTCGTCTTTTCACCCGTCCAATATACGAGTCCGCGTCGCCGACAACTTGCGACGCCACCGGCTAGCCGGTGCGTAAGTATCGTATTATCTTTATACATGGCCATTGACCTCACCCGCACGCAACTCGAAGGCGCCCTGGCCGCCCTCGGCACCGCGTGCCGTGAGGACACGACCATCCTGCTCGGTGGGAGCGCTGCGCTCATCCTGACCAATGCATTGGAGCGCGGAACGAACGACGGCGATGTCATCGCGTCGCATCCCGACCTGGGCCAGCTGCAAGCTGCGATCCGCGCGGTGGCTCGTGAGCTTGGGCTGCCCGACGGCTGGCTGAACGGAAGCGTGCAGAGTTACGTCGAGGTGTTGCCCCTGGACTACGAGACTCGCGTCAAAACCCTGCGCCCATTCGGCCGGCTATCCGTGTCACTCCTCGGCCGCCGCGACGTGATCGTGATGAAGTTCTTTTCCTGCCGCCCGAAGGATCTGCGCGACCTCGAGCAGATTGCGCCGACGGCCGCCGAGCTGGCGTTCACGGCGCGCGAGTTGCCGCGTTTGGCCGAGATCGATCCCGCAAAGACGAAGCGGATGCACACGGTGCTCGATGCCTGGCCTGGCACGGAGGCGAAGTGAGAGTGACGACGACCAATGACGCGCTGACCGCGATCGCGGCGGAGTGGGCGAGGATCGGGCTCTGGTTGAGCGTCGAAGCGGCCAGCGAGCCTGTGGACGTCGAGGCGTTGATCGTGCGCACGGCACGCGTGGCGCGCGAGGATGAGCGGCTGTTCGTCGGCGCCGCCTCTTGGCTCGCCGTGCATCACGGCTGGGTGAATGGCCGGCGGCTCATCGCGCTGGTGACCGAGCTGGCTCGCGTCGACCGCGTCGGATCCGCGGTTGCTGGCGCACTGCTCACGCTCGCCAGCCGGGGAGCCAGCGGCTTGGAGACCGGCCGCGCCTCGGAGCTCGACGGTGCGATCGAGGCGTGCCAACCGCTCGCGCGGCCGCGGCCACTGTTCACCGTGATGGAGCGATTTCCCGTCTTACGATCCGATCTGCGCGCCGCTGCAACGCCCCTGTATCGCCGATGGGGCCTGTGGCACGACGACGAGTCCCTGAAGCTCACCGCGATCCGGCCGGCGGCGTGGCTGCTGCGCCACGTGCCCGAGCTCCGGGTGCGCGCCGTCGTCGGCCCGTCGCTCGAATCGGATCTCATCACGCTGGCGTTGAGCGGCCCCCTGACCGCGCGCGACCTGGCCCGGGTCACGGGCGTCTCGTACGCCGCAGCGCACGGCGCGGCCGATCGTCTCGTCGCGCGCGGCCTGCTCCGCCGGCAACGCGCCGGCGCACGCCAGATGCTGCGATTGACGGGAGTGGCGACGATTGCCATTCCCCGCTCGCCTCGCCCACTCAGTCACGCACCCCCGGCTCGGTAAGTCGCCTATCGGGTCACTGTGAGCTGCACAGCATTTCGACGAAACGAAGCTGGCGAATCCATATGCACAGACCGTCTACCGCTAAGCCCCGACGGACAATGCCCGGGTCTGCTGGCGTGTTTGGGAGAAATGGACTCTAAGTCAGCAGCGGACCGTAAGTCATTAACACTGCCGAACTGGCTATCTCGGCTAGTTCGGCAGCATATTGATTCCCATGCCGATGGGGGAGTCGCCAGGAACACGCCCATGACCCAGGTCGGCCCGATCGTCTTGCGCGACGTGACCCCGCGGGCGCCGATCTTTACCACTGCCGCCGCCGCGGCGGCCGCGGACGTGTCACCGGATACGGCGTCTCGTGGTCTGGCTCGCCTCCAGGAGCAAGGCCTGGTCACGCGACTCGTGCGGGGACTCTGGGCCGATACCCGTCACCCGGACTTTTCGCCGTACGCCGTCGTGCTGTTCCTGCTGGCGCGATCACCGTCGCAGGAAGGACAGCCGTCAGTCGGATACGTGTCGTTCCTCTCAGCCCTCCACTTGCACGGGATCCTCTCTCAGATCCCGCCAGCGATCCAGATCGCCGTCGCCGAGCAGCGCGAGACGGTGCATACGCCCGTCGGCGATTTCGAAGTTCACCAGATCCAGCCAGATCTTCTTGAGGGCTATGAGCCCGGCGATGCCTACGATCGCTTCGAGCTGGCGACTCCAGCCAAGGCGCTCTTCGACACGCTGTACCTCTCAGCGCGCCGCGGCCGGCGATTCAGCCACCTGCCTGAACTGGTGATCCGTGGCTCGATCTCAGACGCAGAGATGCAGCGTTGGATAGCGCGGATCGAGCACCCATCATTTCGCACCGCGGTCGACGAGCGCTGGGCTACCGTCCGCCACCGCGCTCATAGGTCGTCTGCCCGTAGACCTCCACGGTGACGCCCGTCATAAGCATGCCGGCGTGCCCGCCGGCCGCACGGACGTCATCTCCACATCGCGACCGTCATCGCTGTCTCAGTTCCAGTTAGCCATCGCTGACGCCCTTCCAACAGCACTTTTGCATGCAAACTTGAAGGCCTCGGCCCGGACCGTAGTTACTCCGACGCGGGCCGTTTCATGGAACCCCGATCCGTGCCGTCAGTTGATCTCTGCTAACGATCGCCCAGCACGCTAGTCGAGTTCTAACGATTGACTCTGACCCCTTTTTCACACCTGTCAACGCGCGGCCGACTCTAAGCCGCCGTTGCTATTCGCGGAACGAGCTCCAAATATTGTGGCTCTATGCGCTTGTCACGCGACGTCTGTGTCATGATGGCGGTGTTGACCACGGGCTGCGTCATGCCGTCGAAAGACATGACTACTCGATTCGTCCCTCCGGCGACCGATCAGTTCGCGCGAGCGTTTATTGATACTTTGCAACATCAGCCGCCGCGGGCGGCGCTGAAATTCTTCGTGCCACAGATGGCGACGAACGACACGGTCGCCGACAGCATTGCGATGCTTCAGCGCCTCGTACCACAGGGCCAACCCGATACGCTGCAGATCGTCGCCGTCAATGTGAATCACAGTTACACGGGATTGGTCCAGCGGAACATTACCTACCAGATGCACGCGAGTGGGAAGTGGGTGCTCATCCAGCTGATCCTCTGGGATGAGAATGATCGGCCGGAAGTGGTCGGCCTCCACGTGTGGCCCGAGCCCTCGTCTCTGCAATCGCGTACCGCGCTTTCAATGCGACACGCATCACCTGGCGGGCTGATCGCCGCACTCTTTGCCGTGATTGTGCTGACCATATCGGTGTATGCAGCCGTGCAAGTCGTGCGCTCGCCACTAAAGCGGCGCTGGCTATGGGTCATTGTCGCGCTCATTGGCTTTGGCAAGTTCGAGATCGAATGGCGCACCGGCATCGTCAGGCAACAATGGCTGGCCGTCCAACTGTTCGGGGCCGGCATCGTGCGTGATGGGCTGTACGGACCCTGGTGGATCTCCCTGGCAATGCCCGGGGGCGCATTCCTCGCGCTCGATCGCCGGCGTCGCTCGATTGCCGGCCAAGCTGCAGCCCGTGCCGCACTTGCCGCCACCTCGATACCGCCCCAACAACCAACCAAGTCGTTGGAACAACTGCCAGGGGCAACGCCCTAGCGCGATGCGTCCTGCGGCGTCCATGCTGGACGTCGGTCCCGGAACCGTACGGGCGCACTACGCCCCTATTCCCGCCGGATTCCTTCGTCCTTCGCAGGGGCCGACGACGCGACCGAGCGCCAGCTAGTCCCCGCGCAGTCGCCACGGCGCGGAACTACGCTGTCGCTAGCATGGAGGAACTGCAGCAAGTATCGAAACAAATCGAGCCGGGATGTGCGCGACCTATCCACGATCAAGGCACCCATGCCGAAGCGAAGCTCGCCGCACACGCACAATGGCTTGAGTCGCGGCTCGGACGGCTGCACGAGCTCCGAGCGCAACTGGCAGCGGAGGCAATGCTCCGTCAGCACCCAAGGCCATCGAACGCCAGATCAGACCACGGAGCTCATCGTACCGGTGCCTCAACAATCGGTCGCGCAATGACACTGCTAGCGGTGCCGTTACAGCAAAGCATTCGCGACATCACAATGGATAGCGAGCTGAGTCTCCGCTAGCTGCGCGTTGAGAACGCGATGCGGCCTATCCGTACACGTTCTCCCAAGCGCAGCCAGCATCGAACGCAGGATAGTCCGCGGCTAGTGTCCGGCCTACCGGCCTTGTGCTTGCTGGACCAACCTGCGCAAGTAGGCCGCTGTCTCAGTTCCACCACTTACGAGGCGGCCGTCAACAGGTATAAACATTACTGCATCGGATCCACCAGCCAGCGTTCGAAATCGTATTCGAATACGCCTCGGCCTATCGTACGGGTGTGTCAACTCAACCAGCGATATTGACGCTAATGGGATCGTTATGGCCTTGCTGCGCGTCGAGACCTCCAGCGCGTCCCCATGCAGCCACACCCTCTTGAATTTGCTACCATGCACGATGACACTGATCAGCATTGTAAGCCACAACACGCTCATCACGATCGGCATGGTAGGTGGCACTTTCTTCACAGAGACATACACTACACCCAGGACGACGAATACGAAGCAGACCACACCAATCACCGTGGGGTATACGACTTGGTAGAGCAGTGTGAACCAATGCGAGTAAAGCGGCGTACGCGCACTCGTCGCGTGCAATAAAGTAGTGTCGCTCGCGGCAGGTGTGCCGTTTGTCATAACAGTGTAGATGTTGCCGAATGCATGTCGCTGTTGAGAATAGAATCTGGATCGAGACACATGGAACAGCCCCAGCTCGCTTGAAGTAACTGCGTGCGAACAACGGCATCGGCGCTACGTGCTACGAATCAGTGGTTTCACTGAGGGCAACCATAGGGGACCATTCCAAAATGGGGTAATGGACGGCAGCTCGGTGGGCCTAGAACCCCGGCAGGCAAAGTTACACCTACCAACGTCCCCAAACTGCCCCCGTTCCCAAAGTAAAATCCATTTGGGTAAAATCCGCTCGTAAATCCGGCTGCGCTTGCACCGACACTCCAGTCGGACGGTGTGCCCCATGTGAAATTAGTCACATTGCTACCGCCGACGATACTGCAACACGTGATTGTCGACGAAGTTGTCATACCGTTTGGGCCGAAGTTGGTGCAAGTCTGATCGGCCGTCACGCTACCGCACACGGACTGGGAAACCTGGAAAGGCCCGTACATCGCAAAGAAAGCATCCAGGGCCTGCTGAATGTACCAGGCGAGATCTGGTTTCGTCGTGCTGTTTCCGCAAGTCCCTTGAGCGGTAGTATTCCCTGAAACTGGGCAGTTGGGAGCGGAACTCGACGTATCTGCGGGCCCAGTGTCGCCACCGCCAGGGCTGCACTCAGTGTAGTCACCGTCATCGTCCCCACCATCGCACGCATCCATCCCGCTCGGATCCGACCCATTGATCGGATCCCCGCCGGCGAACGCATACTGGTTGATCCCCGCCGTGAGCCCGAGCGGGTCGGCCGAGATGAACCGCCGCGTCACCGGATCGTACCACCGCGCCCGCATGTAGTAGAGCGACGTCACCCCACCCTCGTACAGCAACCCCTTCCACCGGAGCTGCTCATCAGTTCCCCTGCCAAGGTTGAGGCGGCGGCGGAGGTGGTGTTGTTGACTGCGTCGCGACGTTCACAGACGTTGCGCCAGTGACCTTAAGGGCATTCTTTAGCGACTTCGACATAGGGTTCGACTCTCCCATGAGTTCAAGACCGACGCGCCGCTTGCGATGGGAAGTACCCCAGGGGGTACCTCCCCACACTCGACCCAGAATCGATGCAGCGGCGCGTTCACGTGTTACTCACACGAAACCGGTTTCTTCCGCCAACTCGCGCACATCCACCTCGACGGAGTCGGCTGGAGCGTAGCGGCACAATAGCTCGGCGAAGCGCGTCGCCCAGCTGACTGCATCATCACGCGTGGCGACTGATGCGATGCAGTAGCCGGCGATCAGCTCCTTGGATTCGGCGAATGGGCCGTCAATTACCCGGTGCTTGCCGTCCGACACTGTGAGGCGCACGGCGACCGCGCTCGGCAGCAGGCGCTCGGCGACGAGGAGCACGCCCGCCTTTGTCATCTCGCTGAGGAGTTGGCGCATGCGGACTTGGATGTCGGGCGCCGGCGCGATATTGGCCTCGGATTGGGCGTCGGCCTTGCGAATGATTAGATACCGTGACGGTGCGCCGCTCGGCTTTGGCGCGAGACCGAGATCCCATGGCTCTTTCACTCGCCCGATGTAGAGGTCCACGTCACCGAGGACCTTCGCGATGCGGGCGGCCCAGTCGATCGCCTCGTTGAGCGATCGCACGCGCACCATCGCGAAGCTCGCGACGAGCTCATTTGAGCCGACGAACGGGCCGCGCGTCACGGTGCGCCTGCCCTTTGATACGTGGAGCCGAACGCCCTCGGCGGTCGGTGCTAGACCCTCGCCGGCCAGGAATGCACCGGCAGCCATCATCTCGCCTACGAAGTCACCCATCCGGGCCATGAGCTCGTGGCTGGGCACGACGCCTGCCTCGACCTGGGCGTCGGCCTTATGCATCATCATGAAGCGCTTCATGGACGGCCGACCCAGATCGTGCGAACGCGAGCGTCGCGCAAGAAAATGCCGCCCCAGATCAATGTGGCGATGATGAGTGGGAACATGGTGTCGAACGGCGCCGCGGATACGCGCACCTTCACGGCGATCGCGCCGCCGAGGTAGCCGGTGAGCAGGATCGCGCCGGCGATAGAGGTGCGCGGAATGGCGTAGAGCGCGACGAGCGCGAGCTCGAGGAGCCCGATGCCGAAGGCGGTGCTCGTGGGGAAGCCGAGGGTTGCGAATGCTTGTGAGACAGGTGCGGGCATCAGTAGATGGCCGATGCCGTCGAACAACATGAACGCGATCGCGAGAGTGCTGAGTATCCTTCCGGTCCAAGTCATAGTTCCTCCTGTTGCCCTAACGACGGACGGAGGCGGATCGGATCGACAAATGTCAGACGGCGCGAGCGAAGTGGCCGCGTGTGAAGGAGTTACCGACTGCACGACGAGGCGCGGTCGTGTCTGGGGCAGCACCCGCGGCGAGGGACGAGAGCGCCTTGGCGTAGCCCGCGATCAGCTCGGCGACTGGATCGTTTGGGACGTTGAATATGGCGTGGTATGAGCGAATGCCGGCTGACCAGAGCCGGGGGAGGAACTCGGACGCCTCGATTGGGCGAGAGTGTAGGAGGCGATTGCGGCAGGCGCTGTCCGTCGCCACGGCGAACGTGTAGCCCGTGGGGTCAGTCAGGGATACTTCTGGGTGTTTTTGCACGCAGAGGTCGCGGCATGTTGTCGGCTCGCGATTGAATGCGGCCGAGAGGACGCAGTGCTCGATCGTCATGCCTTCAGGGCGGCCATAGATCACGGCGGCGAAGCCCGCGCCGGACCAAGGGGCGACGAGGGCGGCCATCTCGTCGGTTGTCAGCTCGATCGAGAGCACGATCCGCTTCGGGGTGTAGCCGAAGTACTCGGCCGCCGTGTGTTGGTTGAAGCAATTTGTGGCGTAGTCCAAGATCGCGCGATCGCCGAGCTCACGAGCCAGGCCGAGGTGGCCCGTCACCATCGGGAATCCGAGGGCTAGCCACTTGTCGAGTGTCTTGCGTTCCGGCGGGCGAATGATCGTCGGCGTGCGAATCGCGAACGGGACGCCCAGTTCCTCGGCGAGTGCGCGGATGCGCGCGGCCGGCGGCGGTGGGTTGCGCAAGAACGGATCAAACACGATCTCGGTTGCGCCAGCGGCGGCGGCGGCACGGGCGTCTTCGACGCGATAGACTGTGGCCGAGAGTACGTGGGCGCCCGGCGTCCGCGTCGCGTGCGTCTGAACAGCACCGACCGCCGCCGCGATTACGGCGGCGCGCTCGGCATGGACGGACTCGGCGCCCCAGGCGCGCGCGGTGGCCAGTTGCTCCGTCGCTTGCTGCCGCAGGTGATTCAGCTCGCTGACCGGCAGGAACAGGCCGGCGGAAAGACCCGCGAGGTCCAGAGCGCCGAGCGCGAATGGGGTTTCGCCGAGGCGGCCAAGTTGGGCGCGCAGTTGGGTTTCGTCGAGTGCGCGCCGGTCGGCGGGGCGAAGGGTGGCGTTACTGCGGACGGTGACTGTGTCGGAGGCCGCCGTGAAGATCGCCTTGAGCGGCGTCCCTGCCTGGCCGAAGAGGCGGACGTCGAGGCGCACCTTTGGCGCGGGCGGGATCGACGTGCGCGCGACGCTTTGGCGGCCGCGCTCCAACAGCGACGCTTGCGCGGTGCGATAGGCGATCCAGCCGACAGGGACACGTTTGCGGGTCGCGATTCCCACGCGGCCCGAGCCGATCGTGCGGACGCCATCGACGGCGAAACCTAGGGACTCGCCTGATGCGCCCGGCGGGGGGCCGAACGCGAGGCCATCGCCTGGCGCGATCGGGCCGACGGCGGCGGCGAGCGCGATCACGAGCTCAGTCGCGCTTGCGGAGACGACGGTGCCGAGGACGACACCGCGGTGATCGGGGTGCGTGCGGGTCACGTAATCGCGGCCGGCACGGTCGCCCTCGCCGAGCATCCCCGGTGTGAATCCGCGACTGAAGATCTGGACCAGCGGTTGCGTGTCGCCCGCGTGCACCGGGGCCGTGTCGCCGCGGGCTAGGCGGTCGAGGAATGTGCGATAGGCCGACGTCACCGCGGCGACGTATTCGGGGCGTTTCTTGCGGCCCTCGACCTTCAGGCAAATGATCCCCGCGCGAGCGACATCGGCTAACGACTCGGGCGCGGCGAGATCGCGGGCCGAGATCAGGTAGCCGGTGTCCAGTGTCTCGCCGGTCAGGGCATCGTTGAGGACGTAATCCTTGCGGCACGATTGGGCGCAGGAACCACGGTTGGCGCTGCGCTCCGAGATCATGCCGGACATGAAGCACTGGCCCGAATACGAAATGCAGAGGGCGCCGTGGATGAATGTCTCGAGGCCGAGCTCTGGGACGGCGCAATGGATCGCCTGCACATCGGCCAGCGTGTTCTCGCGCGCCAGTACGACGCGATGAACGCCTAGGTCGCGCAAAACGGCTGCACCCGCCGGGTCATGAACCGTCATCTGCGTTGAGCCGTGGATCTCAAGTGACGGATAGACTGCGCGGATTAGGCGAATCAGGCCTACATCTTGGACTATGACCGCGTCGATTCCACGGTCCACCGCTTCACCCAGCAGCGTCAGTGCGTCGACAAGCTCGGCTGGCTTCGTGAGTACGTTGAGTGTCAGGTAGATGCGAGCATTACGCGCGTGGGCCAGGCGACAGGCGTCGGCAAGCTCGTCGAGGGTGAGCTGCGCGCCCTCGTCGCGAGCGTTGAAGCGTTCCGCGCCGAGGTAGACCGCGTTCGCACCATTGGCGACGGCCGCGCGAACCGCATCCAGCGAGCCGGCCGGTGCGAGGAGCTCAGGGAGCTTCATGACGACCGAAAGCTAACGCGGCCGTCTCGGTCCGAGGAATCGAAGGGCCAAGGCCAGGACGAGGCAGGCGATGCCGACCCAGCGCGCGGGTTCGTTCTGGGTTTTGGCGCCCCACATGAACACAACGATCCCGGCGATCGCGATCGTGACCCGCCAGGTCGCGAGTGGCGTCACGGCCGTCGTGTCATAAACGCGCGAATGCCAGCCCTGAACTCCTCGGTCGAGCGCGCCGCGGCGTTGGCTTGCACACCCAGCTGCAATCCATCATCGAACGTGAGATCGTCGAGCGCGTAGAGCAGATGCTTGGTGATGCGCATGGGGCCGGTGGGCGACGACGCGATGCGGTCGAGCGTCGTGCGAATCCCTTCCTCCCACGAGGCGCTCGGGATAACACGGCTCACGAGGCCCAACGCCAGCGCCTCGGCCGGCATCAGCGTGCGACCGGTGAGCACCAGCTCGGCCGCGATCTTTTCGCCGACGGCGAGGCGCAGCATCGGAAGCGTCATCGCCGGGACGAATCCAATGCGGACCTCCGGATACCCGATACGCGCGTCCTCGCGAGCGAGGATGATGTCGGCCGCGGTCGCGAGGCCGGCGCCGGCCGCGAGCGCGTGTCCTTGTACGGCCGCAATGACGGGCTGCGGCAAGTCGCGCAGCGCGATGAATACGCGTACGAGCGACTCGGCGTCGGCGACGTGCGCCTCCGGGCCCAGGTCGATCATGGCGCCGAGCGCAGCGAGGTCGGCGCCGGCGCAGAAGTCGGCGCCGTCGGCGTTGAGGAGGACGACGCGGACGGTCTGGTCGGACTTGAACTCCGCCAGACCCGCGACGAGCGCATCGGCCATCGCGCGGTCGAGCGCGTTCTTCTTTTCCGGACGGGCCAGCGTCAGTACGCCGATCGTCCCGTCATTCCGTCGCTCCACACGGACATGTATCATGGGACCTCCGCATCCGGGATATCGAGGACCAGGCGGAGCAACGCTGTCGAGAAGACTTTACCCTGCGCGTCGGTCTTGAGCGACAAAGTGCCGCCACCGTCGAGTGCGCCGTGCAACAAGAAATTAAGCGCGCCGAGGTTCGGCAGTTCGTAACGATCGACGCCGCCGGTGATCACTCCCGCGAAATGCTGGGCGACGCGGTCGCGCGTCAGGTACTTCGCCAGCACCGGGTACCACTTCGGATCGAGGGCGATCACGCCGACGTTGGCGGTGTCGCCCTTGTCGCCCGAGCGGGCGTGCGCGATGTCGAGGAGAGGAATGCGCATCAGACGATCGTCACCGTGGTTTGGACGACGCGCTTGTCGATCAGGGCTGGCCAGTAGGCGACGATCTCCTCGACCTTCGGGCGGCCCCCCGCGAAGCCCGTGACGCTTGGCGGGCCGTTCAGGACCAGTGGGGCGATCTGTCGGCTAAATCCCTCCACGGCCGCCTTGTTTTCGGCTCGTACTCCAACGCGCATCTGCACCTCGGGCGCGTCAGTCGGCGGCGTCAGCGGGCCGTGCGCGGCCGAGACGCCGACGAACTCCGTCAGAATCTTGTCGAATTTGAGTCCGAGGCGATCCAACCGCTCGCGCAGCACTCGGTCCGCCACACGGGCTTTCTCGAGTGCATCGGGCCAGACATAGACCAACGTGCCTACGGCTTTGTATCCCGCGCGATAGGCTATGGAGACCTTCAACTTGTCGGTCGCCGGCGCGCCATGAATGCCCGACACGCGAACGCGATTCTCGCCATCTTGGGCGAGTCGGATCGTCGTGAAGTCAGCGACGACATCGGGCGTGATGTACGAGTGCGGGTCGCCCATCTCGTAGACCAGCTGCTCGGTCACCGTGTGGACCGATACGCGCCCGCCCGTGCCCGCATGCTTGGTCACGACGAATGTGCCATCCGGCGAGCCTTCGATGATTGGATAGCCCACGTCGGCCAGATTCGGGATCTCGCGCCACTCGTAGAGGCAGTTGCCACCGGAGCACTGGGCACCGCACTCGATGATGTGGCCCGCGACAATTCCCGCCGCCAGCTTGTCGTAGTCGGTTGCGCCCCAGCCGAATTCGTGGCGGAGCGGCGCCATGGTCAACGCCGTGTCGGTCGAGCGGCCCGTAACGACTATCTGGGCGCCCTTCTGTAGCGCCTCGACGATCGGGGTAGACCCAATGTACGCGTTCGCCGAGAGCACCCGGTCGCGGACACTCGATAGCGGCGCGCCCGTGTCCATGTTGGCCAGCTGGTGACCTTGGGCAACCAACTCGTCGAGGCGGCCCAGCAGGTCATCGCCGGTGACCACGCCGATGCGCACATCCGGAGCGACTCCGCGAACGGCGTCCGCGCAGCCTCTCGGATTTACTCCGCCGGCATTGGCGACGATCTTGAGACCGCGCCCGACGAACGGCAGGACGCTCTGGACCGCGCCCACGAAATCGCGTGCATATCCGGCTTTCGGGTCACGCTCTTTCTGCTTCTGCAGAATCGACATCGTGACCTCGGCCAGATAATCGAGCATCAGGTAGTCGATCGGACCACCTTCGACCAGCCGGCGCGGCGCGTCGGGGTCGTCGCCCCAGAATCCCTGACCGCCTCCTACGCGTACGACTTTCATAACAGAAAAGGGCCGAGGTGTGGACCCGGGTTGTGCCGTGAGGTACGGAGCGCGAGGATGAGCACGTCGCGCGTGTCCTCAGGGAACACGATCGCGTCGACGAATCCACGCGCGGCGGCGTAGCGGGCGTCGAGTTGCGTGTCGTATTCCTCACGCATGGCCTCGATCGCCGTGGTGACGGCCGGCGCGGGTGCGCGGCCCGCGGCCTTCGCGGACGCGAGGGCGGGACCGTGGACGGCGCGAACGGCAGACTCGCCCTCCATGACTCCCATCCGACCCGTGGGCCAGGAGAAGATGAAATCCGGGTCGAAGCCCTGCCCCGCCATCGCGTAATAGCCGGCGCCGGAGGCGTGGTTGACCGTCAACACGAGCTTCGGGACGCGCGCGGTGGCCATCGCTTCGACGAAGCGGGCGCCCGCGCGAATGATTCCCTCTTCCTCGGCTTCCTGGCCGACCATGAAGCCGGAGACATCCTGCACGAATACGAGGGGCATCCCCTCGCGATCGCAGCGGTCGATATAGTACGCCGCCTTCTCGGCGCTCTCGGCGTAGATGATGCCGCCGAACCGCGGCTTCTCCCCTTCCCGACCCTTGATCAATCCACGCCGGTTGGCGATCACGCCTATGGGAATGCCGCCAAGCGTCGCATCGGCACAGATCAGTTCCCGCGCGAGATCTCCTTGGAACTCATCCAACTGGCCATCATCGACGATCGCCTTGAGGACTGGGAGCATGTCGTACGACATCCGGTGGTCGGCTGGCAGCAGATCGTACAGGATCTCGGCGTCGCGCGGCTGCGCCGCGCTGCCGGCCGACACAGCCGACGCTGGCAGTCGAGAGATCAGGCGGCGAAGATGCGATAGGCAATCTGCATCATTTTCCGCCGTGTAATGAGCCACGCCGCTGACTGACGTGTGCATCGTCGCGCCGCCGAGGCTCTCGGAGTCGACGAGTTGTCCCGTTGCGCCTTCGACGAGGTTCGGGCCGCCGAGTCCCATGAAGGATGTGCCCTTCACCATGATGATCACGTCGGACAACGCCGGGAGATAGGCGCCGCCGGCAATGCAGGGGCCCATGACCGCGGCGAACTGCGGCACGCGGAGATAGTGCCGCATGATCGAGTTGTAATAGAAAATCCGCGCCGCGCCGTACTGACCCGGGAAGACGCCGCCCTGATAGGGGAGGTTCACGCCCGCGGAGTCGACCAAGTACACGATCGGGACCCGGCAGCGCATGGCGATCTCCTGCGCGCGGAGGATCTTCTTGATCGTCTCGGGCCACCACGAGCCCGCTTTCACCGTCGCGTCGTTGGCGACGATGACGACTTCGCGGCCGTGCACGAGCCCGATGCCAGTGACGACGCCTGCCGCTGGGGCTTGGCCCTCGTACTGGTCGTAGGCGACGAGCAATCCGATCTCGACGAAGCGCGTGCCGGGGTCGGTGAGACCGGCCACGCGTTCGCGCGCCGTCATCTTCCCCTGCGCATGCTGGCGCTCGATCTTGTCCGGGCCACCGCCGGATTCAATGCGCGCGTCGAGCGATCGGATCTCGTCGCTGAGCTGACGGAGGCGGCTGGTCACACCTCTTGCCGCTGCCGTTCGGCGAACCATTCCTTGATGTACTTCACGAGCTCCCCGGTCGTCGTCCCGGGGCCGAACAAGCGGCCGACACCGAGCTTGTGCAGCGACTCCATGTCGTCTTTGGGAATGATCCCGCCGCCCGTGAGCAGAATGTCCTCGCGCCCGTCGGCCTTGAGCAACTCCAACACGCGAGGGAAGAGCGTCATGTGCGCGCCACTCAAAATGGACAGGCCGACCACATCGACGTCCTCCTGGACCGCGGCCGTGGCGATCATCTCGGGCGTCTGGTGCAGGCCCGTGTAGATCACCTCCATGCCGGCATCGCGCAGCGCCGCGGCGACGACCTTGGCGCCGCGATCGTGGCCGTCGAGTCCCGGCTTCGCTACCAGCACGCGGATTGGTCTGGACATGCTATTCGAATTTACGACGCAATCGTTTTACGAGCCACTAGCACCATTGACGTCGTCCGGCGCGTCAGCAGCCGCTCGCTCCATCCGTCGTATGCCTCCTCGACAATCAACCCCTCGGCCGCGAACAGCTCGGCCAAGCGCGTCGCCGTGTACAGGCGTATGCGATACTGTCGCTCTGCGTCTCCCTGTCGGACGAAAACCGACATGATACCGGACAGCGGATCGAACGAGCGCTCGTGGGCGATCATCGTCCCGTCGTTGCTTTGCCACCAATCCTTAGGGATGAACCTCGACATCACGCCGTCCCGGCTCGCGCCGTGCCACACGAGCACGCCACCGGGAGAGAGCACCCGCGCGAATTCGCGAACGACCCGGACGTCGTCCGCGGGGTCGAGAAAGAATCCGAACGATGTGAAGAGGTTGACGACGGCATCGAACTTCCCCGTCCATCGCGCCGATAGCCGGCGCATGTCGCCGCGGATGTAACGGACGCCGGATCCGGCGGCTGTGGCGAGCTGCAGCAGGTGGCGCGAGTAATCGAGGCCCGTGACATCGAATCCCGCCTCGGCGAGCAGCCGGGCGTGGCGGCCTTGACCACACGGCACATCGAGGATCCGCGAACCGACGGGCAGGCTCAGGAGATCGATCAGGCGCGCCACGTCATGACGGTCCTCGGCGGCCGAGAAGATCGGCTCGTACTCTTGGAGATATTTCGCGTCGAAATACTCCCGCCACCAGTCTCCCGTCAGAAAAAGATCGGCTCGCGATACGCGCCGAACACCTTTTCCATGGCGTTCCGGATCTCGAACAGCGTACAATCGGCCTTGGCGGCGTCGATGATCGCCGGGAGCACGTTCTCGGACGTCGCGGCCGTCGCGGAGAGGCGAGCGAGCGCCTTCTCCGCGCGCGCGGCATCGCGATTCGCACGCAACGCGGCGAGCCGGGCGGTCTGCTCAACTACCGTGTCGTCGATCTGGAGCAACGGGATCGTCAGCTCGTCCGCGCTCTCCGACTCGAAGGCGTTGACGCCGACGGTCAGGCGGCGACGCTGCTCTTGCTCCCATTGTTGGCGCGCCGCCGACTCGGCGATCCGGCGCTGCAGCCAACCGGTTTCCAGTGCGCGGACGACCCCACCGACCGCGGCCACCTGCTCGAACAGCGACTCGGCCTCGGCCTCGAGGCTATCCGTCAGCGATTCGACGTAGTACGAGCCGCCGAGCGGGTCGACGACGTTGGGGACGCCGGTCTCGAAGGCCAGGATCTGCTGCGTGCGCAGCGCGACCTGCACCGCTTCCTCGGTGGGCAACGCCAGCGTCTCGTCCATCGAGTTCGTGTGCAGTGACTGCGTGCCGCCGAGGACGGCGGCGAGCGCCTGGTAGGCCACGCGCGTGATGTTGTTGAGCGGCTGCTGCGCGGTCAACGTCACGCCGGCGGTTTGCGAGTGGAACCGCATCATCCATGAGCGCGGATTCCGGGCACCGTAGCGCTCTTTCATGTGGCGTGCCCAGATGCGGCGTGCGGCGCGCATCTTCGCGATCTCTTCGAAGAAATCGTTGTGGACGTCCCAGAAGAACGAGAGCTGGCCCGCGAACTCATCGACATTGAGGCCACGCGCGAGGGCTCGTTCGACGTAGGTGAAGCCGTCGGCGAGGGTGAACGCGAGCTCTTGGGCGGCCGTGGATCCTGCTTCGCGGATGTGGTAGCCGGAGATCGAGATCGTGTTCCACTTTGGCGTGTGCTTCGCGGCCCACTCGAAGCAGTCGACAACCAAGCGGAGCGCCGGCTCTACCGGATAGACCCAGGCGTGCTGGGCCATGTACTCCTTCAGGATGTCGTTTTGGATCGTTCCGCGGAGTACGTGCGAAGGCACGCCTTGTTTCTCGGCAGCGGCCACGTAGAACGCGAACAGAATAATGGCCGGGCCATTGATCGTCATCGACGTCGAGACTTTGTCGAGCGGGATGCCGTCGAACAACGTCTCCATGTCCTGCAAGCTCGAGATCGCGACGCCACACTTGCCGACTTCACCTTCCGCCCGAATATGGTCGGAGTCGTAGCCCATCAACGTCGGGAAGTCGAATGCGACGGAAAGGCCCGTTTGGCCGCGGGCGAGCAAGAACTTGTAGCGCGCGTTGGTGTCACGGGCTGAGCCGAATCCCGCGAACTGGCGCATCGTCCAGAGGCGGCCGCGATATCCAGTTGGGTGAATACCACGGGTGAACGGGAACTCGCCTGGGACACCGAGGTCGGCATCCGGGACATCGAGTGCCGTATACAGCGGCTCGACCTCTCCACCAGAATTGGTAAACCCGATCGGCCGGGTCTCACCCTTCGCGTATTGAGCCCGCCACGCGGCCACTTCCTTGCGGAGGCGTTCGAGCTCGGCCCGATCGTCGTCTGCCGCGGCCGATGATCCCGTCCTATGCGTGACCGTCATCGTTGTGTCCTCGTTGCGCTTTATTGAACTGCCGTTCCAACAGCTCATCGGCCACCGCGAACGGCGTCGTCTCTCCCGCCGCGAGCGGCGCCAGACGGGCCGCGAGCCACTCGGCGGCGCTCGGGTCGTCCCAGACACGAGCTTTGAGCCGCTGGTCGACGACGTCCACGACCCGTTCCCGCAGGCGCGACTGGCGCCGGGCGGCCAACGTCCCGCTCTCTACAAGATACTGATGATGCCGATCGAGCGCCGCGAGCAGCTCGGTAAGCCCCATGCCAGTGACGCCAACCGTCGGTATCACGGGCGGAGTCCAGACCGCCGGCGGGCGATAATGCAACGCGGTGTCGATGTCGCGCTTGAGCCGGTCCGCGCCAGGTCGGTCGGCTTTGTTGATCACGAACACATCCGCGATCTCCATGAGGCCGGCCTTGAGTGCCTGTATCCCGTCGCCCGATTCCGGGACGAGCACGACGGCGATCGTGTCCGCGGTCCGCGCGACTTCCAGCTCGCTTTGACCGACGCCCACGGTCTCGATCAGGATCCGGTCGAATCCGAACGCGTCGAGGAGATCAGCGACCTCGCGCGTGGCGGCCGAGAGACCACCGAGTGCGCCTCTCGTGGCGAGCGAACGGATGTAGACGCCTCGGTCCAGTGCTATTTCTTCCATGCGTACGCGGTCGCCGAGTAGCGCTCCACCTGTGTACGGCGACGTCGGGTCTACGGCCAGAACGCCGACTGTGAGACCTTGCTCGCGGTATGAGCGGGCAATGCGGGCGGTCAGCGTGCTTTTCCCAGCGCCGGGCGGGCCCGTGAGGCCCACGCGGCGGGCGCGGCCGATCCGGCTGTGGACGGCGCCCAGCAGCTTGTCGAACCCGGGTCGATGGTTCTCGACGACGCTGACGGCACGGGCGAGCGCGGCGGGGCGGCCGGCCAGGAACTCATCGAGCAGCCGGTCGGTCATTCGTCGTGCTCGTCCTCGATTTCGCCGACGAGCGTCTCCAGCAGGTCTTCGAGCGTCACGAGACCAACATTAAGGCCGGACGCGTCCGTGACCACCGCCATGTGTACGCGATCGCGCAGCATCGTGACCATGACATCGGTGAGGGACGCGTCGGCGACCACGCGGGCGATCGGGCGAACCGGGAGCGCATCGCCCGCCTTGCCCTTCAGCACATCGAACGTATGCACCATGCCGACGACGTCATCGAGGCTGCCGCGGTAGACCGGGACGCGACTGTAGGCGGCACGCGCTATAGCGTCCGCGGCGAGCGCCGGCGGCATCGCGACGTCGATCGCGAACACATCCGCGCGAGGCGTCATGACATCGCGGACGACGCGGTCCGAGAATTTGACGACGCTCGACACGATCGCCTGGTCTTCGACCCGTCCCACTCCCTCGCGGTGCGCGTCGCGGAACACGTCGCCAACGACATCTCGCGGCCGCTCGACGCCGGCTCTCGCCGCGCGGGCGAGCCAGAGGAGTGGCGCGGTCAGCACGGCCACGGCTTGGAGCGACGGCACGACGACTGGCACGAGGGCCTTGGCCCATCGCCGGCCGATCGCCCGCGGGATGAGTTGTCCCACGACGAGGATCACGGCGCCGGCGAGCGCCAGCGCGACGACGAGCCCGACGTGGGTAGAGGTCTCGCCGCCGAGGATGGCGCCGGCCAGCACGGTCGTGGCCGTGAGGCCGAGGCCGGCGGCGAGGAGCAGCTGGTCGGGCCGCGACAGATACAGCGAGACGGCGGGGACGGTGTGCCCGCCTTGCTGCGCCCAGTGGCGCAGCCAGATCCGACTTACCGATCGGATCGCGGTGCCGGCCGTGACCAGCCACGCGTTCACGGCGAGCAGCAGCAAGAGCACGAGGAGAGCGAACGGGCTCATATGTCCGACGTGGCCGGCGTGAGGCGCTCGAAATACACCCGCTCGACCGCGCGGCGACGCACGCGTTCGACGACGACGCGGAAGCCGTCGGCCGTGAACTCTTCGCCGGGTCGTGGGACGCGGCCCAGCTTCTCATAGACCCAGCCGCCGACGGTCGTGGCTTTGTCTTCGGTCTCGAATTCGTGGCCGACGAGTGCTTCCAGGTCGTCGAGCGAGGCGCGACCGGCGACCCACCAACGGCCGTCCTCGTGGCGCTTCCCGTCGGACTCCTCGGCATCGTGCTCGTCGCGAATGTCGCCGACGATTTCCTCGAGAATGTTCTCGATCGTCACGAGGCCGGCGGTGCCGCCGTATTCGTCGACGACGATCGCGATGTGCGTGCGGGTCGAGCGGAACTCGGCGAGGAGCGCGTTCAGCACCTTCGTGGTGGGGACGAACGTGGCCGGGCGCACGAGCGCTTGCCAGCCGGCTTCGGGCTCAGTGCCCTCGATGACCGACAGCAGGGCATCCTTGGCGTAGAGCACGCCGCGAATCTCATCGAGCGTGTCGGCATACGCTGGGAGCCGGGCGTGTTCGGCGCTGCGGAGGCGGTCGACGACCTCGGACCACGGGGTGGCGACGTCGATGCCGAGGATGTCGACGCGGGGCACCATCACGTCGGACACGACCATGGCGCCGAGTGACAGTGCGCCTTCCAGCAACTGGGCGCCGGGGCCGGAGACATCGGCTTCGGTCGAGGCGACTTCGGAGACGACCTCGCGGAATTGCTCCGAGCGCTCTTCGCGGGCTTCGGCGTCGGGGGGTGGCGCCGCGAGTTGGTGACTGAGCCAGGCGTCCAGGCGGGCGGCGGGTACCAGGTAGACGGCCAGCACGCGGTCGATCCATCGGGCGAAGAATGCGAGGTGGGTGGTCGCTTGGCGGCGGAATACAGAGCCGAGTACGCGGCCGAGCGCTTCGGCCAGGAGGAGCGCGATGAGGACGACGATCAGGCCGGCGCTGCGCCAGAGGCCGCCGCCGACATGGAGGCCGAGTGCGCGGGCGGCGGCGGCGCCTGCCGTCAGCTGCGCGAGGACTTTGACCAGCGCGAACGCCCGGTGGAGGCGTTTGCGTTCGACGTAATTCGGAGGCTCTTCGTCGTCGTCGAACGACAACGTGGCGGTGTCGGCGACGGCCGAGAGTGTGGCGATCGCCGTGGCGACGGCGGCGACAATGGCGGAGACGATCGCGGCCGGCGTCATGCGGTCAGGGCTCGCTTGACGAGGCGCTCTTGGCGTTTCCACATCGCCGACGACGTACCCTCTGGGTGATCGCGTCCCGTCACGTGGAGCACGCCGTGGATGACGAGGCGCGTCAACTCTTCACGCACGCCGACGCCGTGTGTGCGGGCGTTGTGACGAGCGACGTCCGGGCTGATATAAATGTCGCCGACTAAAGGATCGCCGAACGTGAACGAAATCACATCGGTCACGCCCTCGTGGCCGAGATAGCGACGATTCAGGCGCGCAATGGTGGCCCGTGTGACGAACGCGATCGACACCATGGCATCACGTACGCGCTCCGCGCGTAACGCCGCACGCGCGATCTCGGCGACCCGCGAACGGGCCAACGGGATGCGAACGCCTTCGGTGGCGACAGACACGGACAGGCTCATGGGGATCACGTCACCTGGCGCTGCATCACCGGGGACCGCATTACGGGGGACCGCATCACGGGAGACCGCATCACGGGAGACCGCATCACGGGAGACCGCATTACGGGGTCGAGACGGACGCGAATTCTGACGTGACGCCGCCGCCTGTGGTGGGATAGTCGATCCGGTGGTGATACATCCCCACGAGCACCCGCACGAATTGCTCTTTAATAACTTCGAGTTGTTTCAACGTGAGCGGCGCATCGCGCAGCTGGCCCTGGTCGATCCGCTGCCGCACGATGTGGTCAACCACCTCGCGTATTTTGCCGGGCGTCGGATCGTGCAATACGTGCGCGGATGCCTCGATCCCGTCGCCGAGCATGCAGATGGCGGTTTCGGACGACTGGGGAATCGGCCCCGGATAGGCGAAATCCGCGGGATTCGTCGGCGTGCCGTCGCGCTCTTTCGCTTTCTCGAGGAAGTACGTGATTGGCGCCGTGCCGTGATGCTCCGTGATAAATGAGCGTATCGCGGTCGGCAGACTGTTCTCGGCGGCCAGCTCGAGCCCCTCGCGCACGTGATTGCGAATGATCGCGGCGCTCGTGGCCGGCTTGAGCTTGTCGTGCGGGTTGCGCCCGCGCGGCTGGTTCTCGACGAAGTACTCGGGCTTCTTGAGCTTCCCGATGTCGTGATAGTACGCGCCGACGCGGGAGAGCAACCCGTTCGCGCCGATCGCGTTGCACGCCGCCTCGGCGAGATTCGCCAAGCGCATGCTGTGCGCGAACGTGCCCGGCGCCTCGACCGACAGGCGCTGCATCAGCGGCCGGTTGAGATCCGACCACTCCAGCAGCTTGAGATAGGTGTCGACGCCCGTGAGCTCCTCGAGCGTCGGCAGCAGCATCAGCGCCAGCGCGACTGATACGATCGCGTTCACGATCCCGAACCCGATCCCCCACCAGATCTGCCGCGCCGGCCAGCCATCGGTCAGCCCGATCGCAATCTCGGCCATGACATACGCCGCGGCCGTCACGAGGATCGAGTAGTAGGCCTGATCGCGGCGCCGGATCACCCGGACGCTGAACGCCGCGGCGACGCCGCCCACGAGCAGAATGAACGGAGCGTCGGTGCCGTGATACGCGGGCTGGATGTCGATCAACGTCGCCAGGACGAGCGCCGCGAAGACGCTCACGCGCGGGTCGAACAGGATGCTGAGCAGGATCCCCATCATCGCGATGGGAACGAACTCGACGTGCGGCGTCTCGGAGCGCGCGACCGCCGCGGCGACGCCCAGGACACCGAGGAACAACAGCGCGAACAGGGCGACGGCGCGGAACGACTTGTAGAGTTGCGGGCGATAGAGCGCGAGCGTGCCGGCGAACACCGACAGCACCAGCAGGTCGGACAGGAAGTGGCCGATGAGATGCGTGGCGCTCGGGCTATGTTGGTCGCCGAACGAGAACATGAACACCGTGGCCACGCTCAGCCCCACGATCAGCGCGGCGCGCGAGAGCACCACCAGAATGGTGCGCTGCATGCCCGCGCGGGGCGCGATCCGGTCGAGCTGGCGCCAGAGGTTCACGGCGCTAGTCTCCGTCGTCCACGGCGTACGCCTTGATGATATCGCGCACCAAGCGATGGCGGATCACGTCGGCGTCCGTGAAGTAGTGGAACGCGATGCCCTCGATGTCGCGCAGAATGCGCTCGACCTGAATCAGCCCCGACTCTTCCCGCCTCGGCAGGTCGATCTGCGTCTTGTCGCCGGTAATCACGATCTTCGAGTTCACGCCCAAGCGCGTGAGGAACATCTTCATCTGGAGATTGGTCGCATTCTGCGCCTCATCCAGAATCACGAATGCATCGCCCAGCGTGCGGCCGCGCATGAACGCCAACGGCGCGATCTCGATGGTTCGGGTCTCCAAGGCGCGCTGAATGCGCTCGGCCGGCATCATCTCGTCGAGCGCATCGTAGAGCGGGCGCAGGTAGGGGTCGACCTTGGCCTGCATGTCGCCAGGCAGGAAGCCCAAGTTCTCGCCTGCTTCGACGGCCGGGCGAGCGAGAACGATGCGACGGACGCGCTTGCGCATCAGTGCGTCGACCGCGGCCGCGACCGCGAGATACGTCTTGCCAGTGCCCGCCGGGCCGATGCCCACGACAATGTCGTTCTCGGCGATTTGCACGAGGTACTCGGCCTGGCCCGGCGTCTTCGGCTGAATGACTTTGCGAACACCCGGCAACGCAATGCGAGTCACGTCGGGCGTCGCCAGCGCGCCACTCGACGGTTGCCAGTCTTCCGAGTGCATCCGCATGACATCATCGGGCGTCACCGGCGTGCGCTGGCGCGCGGACTCGATCATGCGCGTCGCGACCGCGGCCGCGCGGTCGACCTGGTCGCCGGCACCCGTGATCGAGAGCGCGTCGCCGCGCAAAGCGACCTTGGCGCCCGACAGGCGGGCGAGCTCGATCAGGTTTGCGTCATTCACACCAGCGAGCGTCAACAAGTCGGCGCCTTCGGTCGAGAGGCGCTGAGTCACGACGGTATCGGTCACTTGAGGTGTAGAGCCTCGAGCTCGGCCACCGGCACCGCCGACGGCGCCCCTTCGAACAACGCGCGCGCGGCGGTCGTCTTGGGGAACGCGATGACGTCGCGCAGGGATCCGGCGCCAGCGAGCATCATCGCGATCCGGTCGAACCCGAACGCGATGCCGCCGTGCGGCGGGGCGCCGCCGCGGAGGCCTTCGAGCAAGAAGCCGAAGCGCGCGCGGGCGGTCTCTTCGTCGATCCCCAGCAGTCCGAAGACCTTTTCTTGGAGTGCCGGGTCGCTGATACGCACGCTGCCACCGCCGAGCTCGGTGCCGTTGAGCACGACATCGTAGGCGACCGCGCGGGCGCGGTCGGGAACGGTGTCCAGCAGGCCAACGTCGTCAGGATGCGGCGCGGTGAACGGGTGGTGCATGGCCGCCAACTGTCGAGTCTCCGGATCGCACTCGAACATCGGGAAGTCCAACACCCACAAAAATTCTTGGGCGCCATCCGGTACGACGCTCAAGCGGCGGGCGACCTCCTGTCGTACACGATCCAGAGCAGGATTCGTGACACTGTCGCGGTCAGCCACGAGCAGCGCGAGCTCGCCTTCGGCAAGCTCCAGGCGCCCGCCCAAGAACTTGGCCGCCGGGCCTTCGACCCCGTCCGTCCCACGTTTGAGCCTGATCAGGCCGGCCGCGCCAGCGCTTTTGGCTACGGCCTCGAGCTCGTCGACCTGTTTTCGTGACAACGAGGCCCCACCGGGTACGCGAAGGCCGCGCACTCGTCCCCCGTGCGCCAGCGCAGTCCGCGCGATGGTGAATTCGGTGTCCCGAAAGAGATCGCTCGAGTCGAACAACTCGAGGCCGTAGCGCAAATCCGGTCGATCCGACCCGTAGCGCTCCATTGCCTCGGCGTACGTCATCCGTCTGAAGCGCTCGGGAATTTTGACGCCGGCTTCGGCGAACAGCGCGTGGAGGAGGCCTTCGGCCAGGGTCAGGATGTCTTCGCGTTCGATGAACGAAGACTCGATGTCGATCTGCGTAAACTCGGGCTGTCTATCCGCCCGCAGATCCTCATCGCGAAAGCACCGGGCGATTTGGAAGTAGCGATCATATCCCGAGACCATCAGCAGCTGCTTGTAGAGCTGGGGCGACTGCGGAAGCGCGTAGAACTCCCCTTCATGCACGCGCGAAGGCACGAGATAGTCGCGCGCGCCCTCCGGAGTCGGACGCGTGAGGATCGGCGTCTCGATCTCGAGGTAGCCGTTCTTGCTCAAGTACGCGCGAGCCACCTGCATGAGCCGGTGCCGCAATATCAGGTTGGCTTGCAGCTCCGGACGCCGCAGGTCAAGAAAGCGATGACGCAGACGCAGTTCTTCAGCTGCCAACTGCTCGCCTTTACCGCGCGCGACAGGAATAGCGGGCGTAACCGCCGGCCCAACCACGCGCAACGACAGCGCGCGGACTTCCACGTCGCCGCTCGCGAGCTCGGGATTACGAGCGTCCGATGGCCGAAGCGCGACCTCGCCGGTGATCAGTACAGTGCTTTCGACCCCCACGGATGACGCGAGGGTCAGCACTTCCGGCGGCGTCCAGCGAGGATCGAAGGAGACCTGCACGAGACCGGCGCGGTCTCTGAGGTCCATGAATACGATGCCACCCAGATCGCGGGAGCGGTGGACCCACCCACCGAGGCGAACGGTCCGGCCGGCATCGGCGGCGCGCAACGCACCAGCATAACCCGTGCGCAACGTCGTCGCCGCGGGGGATTCGTAAGCGGGCGTCACGTCCCCCGGATTGGTCGGTTAGTCTTCATCCAGATACTGAAAACTAACCGCACGGGACCCATGGACAACCTGCTCGACCTGCCGCGCGCCGAAGCGGAACAACGGCTCGCACGCTTCATGCATGAGGCGGGCGAGCCGGCATACCGTGCCCGTCAGGTCGCGGACCGCCTGTGGCGGAATCCCACGGCGTCGTTCGCGGACATGACCGAGCTACCGGTTGCCCTGCGCGAGCGCCTCGGCGCGACGTTTTCGCTCCCTCGTTTGGCGCTCGACACCCGTCAACGCTCTTCTGACGGGACCGAGAAGTTTCTGTTTCGACTCGATGACGGTGAGGGCATCGAGACCGTCGCCATACCGGAACAGAATCGACTCACGTTGTGCATTTCGTCCCAGGCCGGGTGCGCGCTCCAATGTGCGTTCTGCGCGACCGGCGCCATGGGATTTGCGCGGAACCTGCGCCCATTCGAGATCGCCGGCCAGGTCCGTGAGATGCTGCTGCTCGGCATCCGTCCCACGAACATCGTGTTCATGGGCATGGGCGAGCCGCTCATGAACTGGCAAGCGGTGGACGTTGCGCTGTCCTTGCTCAACGATCCCGGCGCGCTCGGAATCGGCGCTCGGCACATCACGGTATCGACGGTTGGTGTCCTGCCCGGGATTCAAGCACTCGCTGCCCGCCCCGAACAGTTCCGCCTCGCGCTCTCGATTCACGCCCCGACCGACGCGTTGCGGCAGCAGCTCATGCCAATCAACACGAAATACCCGCTGGCGGATGTGATCGAGGCGGCCAAGTCATTTGTGAGGCGCGTGACGTTCGAGTACGTGCTCTTGGGCGGCGTCAACGACAGTCCGGCGCAGGCCGAGCATCTGGCGGCGCTCGCCAGAAAGTGTGGAGCGTTCGTGAACCTCATCCCGCTGCACCCCGGCGGCGCGCTCGGCTTCACGCCGAGCAGCGCGAAAGCCACGGCGGCGTTCGCGGGGACCATTAGAAAGCGCGGCGTCGAGGTCGCGATTCGGAAGAGTCGCGGCGTCGACATCAGCGCCGCCTGCGGCCAGCTACGGGTAGAACGGCTCGGCCGGCGGTCGCCACGAGGCGCCGAGCAAGACCGTGATGTCCACGTAGCGTGAGCTGTCGGGCGCGAGCTCGACGCGTGCGCCGTTGAATGCGCGCGCGGCCCGGCCGGCCCATACGGGATGGTTCGTGCGGTCGATGATCAGCGTCGAGTCGCGCTGCTCGCGGGCCGTGCCCGATGCGACGACATCAAAGCCACGGTCACGGAGATACTCGGTCGCCCGCCGGGCGAGCCCGTGGACCTTGGTCGCATTCAGCACCTCGACTCGCACGCGCTCGGTAGGCGCTTCGATCGCACCGCCCGCGCTCTCGCGCTGAGGCGCGGGGTCGCGGGCGCACGCGATCAGCGCGAGCGCGGCGAGCGCTAACCGCGTACCGAGTTCCACAAATCGACTGTTTCGAGGAACAGCGGCTTCCCGTCGCGGAGCGTCCCTTCCAGCCGGACCCGCACGACCTCGCGGAACGTCCCGTTGAAGTCGTGCGGCACTTGGTGCGCCAAGTAGCCGCGCTCGGCCCTCATAAAGGATCGTCCGGGCTCCAGAAAGTCGGCCATGAACAGCGCCTTTCCCGTGCGCGTCCACCCCTTGTGTCCGATCGTGTGCCACCGGACGGCTTCGAGGACCGCGGTCCGGTGCTCGCCGTCGCGACGGAGGCGCCCCTCGACCGCGGGACCGTGCAGTACGTTCGCGTCGGCCACCGGGAATCCGGTCGCGAGCTCGCGGAGCAGCGCCTCGGGTGCATCGCGGAGCGCATCGTGCCAGCGCGCGGCGTCGTGCCACTCCTGGCGCTCGGCCGGGTCGAGTCGCATCGCGTCGGCCCACTCGTCGATCAGCGCGGTCACCCGGGCGATGTGCGCGCGGCGCTTGTCGCTGACGATCGCCCACGGTGGGAGCTCGACGGTCTCGGTCATGGGCCGAGAATAATGTTGTCCAGCAAGCGGGTACGTCCAACGCGGGCGGCCACCATGATGATCGAACCCGGCTCGGTGCGGCCAGCAGGTTCGAGCCGCTCTGGCTCCACGACCGCGAAATAATCAGTGCTCACGCCGGTCTCCGCGTCGAGTATCGCTTTTCCCGCCGACTCCAGCTCGTTCGCGCTCCGCTCGCCCGCTCGCCACCGTTCCTCGACCACGCGCAACGCGCGCGACAGTGCGCGAGCGCGTATGCGTTCCTCGGCCGACAAGTAGACGTTCCGGCTCGACATCGCGAGGCCGTCTGCCTCACGCACAATCGGCGCAATCACGAGATCGATCGGAAAGTCGAGCGCGGCGGTCATCGCCCGGATCAGTGTGGCTTGTTGGATATCTTTCTGCCCAAACACGGCGACATCGGGTCGCACGATGTTGAAGAGCTTCGCCACGACCGTCAACACACCGGCAAAGTGTCCAGGCCGAACGGCGGCCTCCCAGCGTGGCGGGTCCAGCTCGGGAATGACACGGACCGGCGCGGCTCCGGTCTTAGGGTAAAGCGCCTCGGTGTCAGGCGCGAACACGACATCGACACCGTGCGACGCGGCTAGCGCCCGGTCAGCGGCGAGGTCCCGGGGATAGGCGGCGAAGTCCTCGTTCGGCCCGAACTGGAGCGGGTTGACGAACACGCTCATGACGACGAGATCGGAGCGGGCGCGCGCCGCATCGACCAGCGAGAGATGGCCGGCATGTAACGCGCCCATCGTCGGGACGAACCCCACCGTGCCGCCCCGCACGCGATGCTCAGCCAGCACCGCGCGCAGGTGGTCAACGTGCTGGATGACGTGCACTCAGCTAGAAGCTGTGTGCCGCATCGGGGTATGCGCCGGACCGCACATCGGTCCCGAACGCGCGGATCGCGCCGCGGACGTCCTCGGCCAGCGCCGCGTACCGCTTGAGGAAGCGCGGCGTGAACGTGTCGTTCAGCCCGAGGAGGTCGTGGAGCACCAGCACCTGGCCAGAGCATTCGGGGCCGGCTCCAATGCCGATCGTCGGCACCGACACCGCCGCGGTCACCCGCGCGGCGACTTCGGCGGGGATCAGCTCGAGAAGGATCGCGAACGCGCCAGCGTCCTCGAGACGCTTGGCGGCATCGACGAGATCATTGGCAGCTTGCGGGAGTCGCGCCTGCACGCGGGGGCCGCTGAGCGCGTTGACCGATTGCGGCGTGTAGCCCAGGTGCGCCATGACCGGCATACCAACGCGTACGAGCGCCTGGATCGTAGCGGCGAGCTCCGGTGAGCCGCCCTCGATCTTCACGGCCTGCGCACCCGCTTCCTGAAACACCCGGCCGCAATTGAGCAGCGCGCGCTCGATGGTCACCTGATAGGTCAGGAAGGGCATGTCGACAATGAGCAACGCGCGCGACGAGCCGCGTTTCACCGCCGACGCATGGTAGATCATCTGGTCCAGCGTGACCGGGACGGTGCTGTCGTACCCGGCGACGACATTGCCGACCGAGTCACCGACCAGGATCGCGTCCACGTCGGCTTCGTCGACGAGTCGCGCGAACATCGCGTCGTACGCGGTCACGACGACCAAACGCTCGCCCTTCGCACGCTTGGACGCGAAGTCCGCGACCGTGGAACGGGACGCGCGTCCGTTGTGGGCGCTCGGCGGGGGAGTGACGGTGTACACGCTCATGGGATAGCTCCGGTGCGCAGCTGGGAGAGCTCGCGTTGCCAGAAGTCGCGGTGAGGCAACTCTGGGTGCGGGACCACGAGATCCGGATCCCGGATCGTGCGATCGCCGAACTGGACGATGTCGAGATCGAGCGTCCGCGGTCCCCAGCGCTGCGTGCGCACTCTCCCCGCGGCGTGCTCGATGGCCTGCAACTGGGACAATAACTCGTGGGGCGTCAGTCCGGTTTCCAACGCCACCATTTGATTCAGATAGGGCCCCTGCCCCACTGGCCCGATCGGCGCCGTCTCTTCGACCTCGCTCTCGCCGACGATCCGGGTTCCCGGCAGCGCCGCCATAGCCGCGCGGGCCTGCGCCAGATACCCGGCGCGGTCCCCGAGGTTCGATCCGAGCGCCACAAAGACAATCTCACGGTTCGTCATCTCGTCGTGCGCTCCACGACGACCTCGGCGTACTCCAGCGGCCCTGGAAGCGCGACGTGCGGCTTGCGCACCGCCACGCGAACACCGTCGACGCCGTTGAGTCCGAGAGCCTGTTCCGCGACGTGCTCGGCTACGTCTTCGAGATACGGGCCGTGGCCAACGGCAAGGCCATTCGCGGCGATCTCGTACAGGCGTCTATAGTCGACGAGTTCTGCCCAACCGTTACGCTCGCGCCAGACGGTCAGATCGATTTCCACCGGTTGTGGAAACTCGGCTTCGTGCGGCAGAATGCCGATCAGGGCGTGAAACCGCATCCCGTGCAGGCTGATCGTCTGGCGGTTCGGCACGCGGGAAATGTAGGCGATGATGGAGTTGGTTGCACTCGCGTGCAGCGTGAACGGCGAAACCTTACACGTTGCCGGAACAGAGACCAACGAACTACGCATTGATCATGACGAGCATTCGGGAACACATCGGGACGGACCGCCAGGAAGAGCTTGGCGCCATTGACTTATATTGCGGCGAAGCTCACGAGGCACCGTTGAAGCGTACGGGCGATAGCGTTGTGCACAGCAATCCCGAGATTCTGGGGGCGAACCTGTGTTCGTCGGGACGCGCGTGCCCGTTGCGTCTCTGTTCGAGTGGCTAGCGGATGGGGAGACGCTGACCGATTGGCTGGACAGCTTCCCCGGCGTAACGCGCGAGCAAGCCCTGCGCGTAGTCGAGGACGCGGCCGAAGGCCAACAGTTCAAATAGTCGGGCGCCGAGCGTCAGCTCGACGGCCCTACCAGGAGGCGTGGCGAGCGAGCGCCTGCGCTACGCAGCTGAGGTGATCCTTCGGGAGACATCGCCCAGATAACCCGCGACGGTGCGTAATTCCCGGGCGACACCCTCCAGTTCCACGAGCGCCGAGGCTTGGTCGCGGGCGGTGGCGGCGACGTTCTCGGCGCCCAGGCGATTGCGTTGGGCGATCTCGGAGATGCGGGTGACGCGCTCGCGGAGGCGGGCGCATTCGGCCTCCTGGTCGCGGCTGACGCGGGCGATGCGCTGGGCGCGCTCGGCGGAAGTTGCAGTGGAAGCGACGATTACGTCGAGGGCGCCGAGGGCCGTTTCCGATAGAGTCTCGACGTCGCCTACGATCGCGCGGCCGCGTTCCATCTGCTCGGCGACGCGGCGCATCTGTTCTTCGAAGCCGAGAATAATTTCGCCTGCTTCGGCCGAGGCGCGGGCGCTGCGCTCGGCGAGTTTGCGCACCTCGTCGGCGACGACCGCGAAGCCGCGGCCGCGTTCGCCCGCGCGCGCCGCTTCGATCGCGGCGTTGAGGGCGAGTAGGTCCGTTTGCTCGGCGACGTCGCGGATCAATGCGATGCAATCGGTGACGCTTCGCGTGGTCTTGGCCAATTCGTCGATCCGATTACTGCTTTCGCCGACGAAACCCTTCGCGTCGACGAGGCGCTCGATCGCGCCGGCAATCGTGCCGCGGTGCTTGCCCGCGACCTCGGTGGCGTGACGGCTCGCCTCGGCAGCCGCGCTGCCATCGCGGGCGACGCCGGTCGTGGCTTCGTGCAGCGCGCGCGTGACTACGAGCGAGCGCTCGAGCTCCTCGTTCTCGGAGACGATCCCGCGGGAGATCTCGGCGATCGTGCGCGCGACCCCCTCGCCGCCGCCGCGGAGCGTTCGGGCGGAGTCGCCGAGCGTGCGGATCTGGCTGCCGACGCTGGTGACGGCGTCTAGCAGTGGCTGGCGGAGGTCGTTGATGTGCAGCGTCGTCGCCAGCTGGTTCGCGAAGCGCTGGACCAGGGCGACTTCCTTTTTGCCGTAGGCGCTGCGCTTGTGGTGCTCGAGCTCCACGAGGCCGACGTTGCGGTCGCCGAATCTGAGCGGGAGCACGATACCGCTTCGCGCTTCGGGACGGGGGTTCTCGACACGGCGATCGCGCAACGCGTCGATGACGACGCACGGTTTACCGCTGTCGAGCGCGAGCCGGCGGAGTATGGCGCCATCGGATCCCGGTTTTTCGGGTTCCGAAATGAGGCCCTGCCCACTCTGCCAGACGAGACGCAGGCCGTCGGCGCCGAGACGAAAGATCCGCATGGTGCCCCAGTCGACCAGCCGGTGACCCAGGCGCTCGATCCAGGCGAAGCCCTCGGCGAGACCGACATCGGCCATGACGACCTCGTCGACCGCATGGATATTGCTCAACTCCTCGGCGGCGATGGATTCCTCGAGCACCCGCTTGAGGACCCAGCCCGAGACGCCGAGCACGAGGAGCATCGGCCAGGCGCCGAAGCCGTAGAACGCGATCGAGATGAGCGCGGCGGCGGCGCCACCGACGCCCGCGCCGAACACGATCAACTCGTAGCGAATGATGAGCGACAACTCATCCGGGAGCAGCTTGTCGCGGAGCAGCAGCGTGAAGTACAGGAGCGCGCGGCTGAGTGTGAAATAGAGCACGGCGAAGAGGGCTGCCGCCGGGACCGTGTCGGGCGAGAGCGTGCGCGCGCCCATCCACTTCATGACCCACGCGTAGAAGCCATAGGCCGCGATCAAGGCGACGACCTCGCGGCCCGCGTTGATCCAGGCGAACTCGCCGGTTTTTCTGAGGACGACCAGGTCGGCGATGAGCACGCCGGTGAAGAGCGCCAGCGCGGTCGCCGGCGCGCCGACGAGCAAGGCACCGCCGACGGCGACGGCGCTCAGCAGGTTGACCGCCGAGTATTTCGTGAGCGGGATCTGGCCGATGCGCAGCACGACGGAAAGCCCGGCGAGCAGCAGCATCGAGACCCCGCGCGATTCCCACGAGCGGTCCCAAATCAGGGCCGCGATGAGCAGGAGCGAGCCAGCGAATCCGACTGCGCGGGTATAGCGTCTGAGAAATGTTCCCACGCTACAACACGCATGGGACAGTCACCCCGTAACGGCGTCGAGACCCTTACGCAGCCCCTCCACCAAGACCAGCGCCTCCTTCACGCTGCGGCCCGCGGCGGAGACCAGCGCGCTGCCGACCACGATGCCGTCTGCCTGTCGGCCAACTGCCGAGGCGTGCTCGGGACGACTGATCCCGAAGCCGACGCAAATCGGCAGCTTCGTCGCTGACCGCAGGCGCGCGATGGTCTCCGGGAGGTCCGCCGGTAGCTCGGCTCGGGCACCGGTCACGCCAAGGCGACTGATCAGGTACACGAAGCCACGGCCGTGGCGGGCGATTTCGGCCATCCGTTCTTTCGGCGTCGTTGGCGCGACCAGGCGCACGAAGTCCAGGCCACTTTCTCCCAGCCATTTCTCTCGGGCTGGATCGGCTCCTACGGGCAGATCGGTGATCAGAATTCCGGCGGCGCCTGCGGCGCGCGCTCTACTCAGCGCATCGGGGCCGGCTGCCAGGATCGGGTTCAGGTACGAGAACAGCACAACCGGAATCGACGGTTGTGACGACGCGACGAGATCTAGAACGCGAGCGTATGTGACACCGAGCGATAGGGCTTGCTGGCTGCTCGCTTGGATGACCGGGCCGTCGGCTAATGGATCTGAGAACGGGACACCGACTTCGACGACATCAGCGCCGGCATCAGCCAGCGAACCGAGGAGCTCGGCCGAGGCGGCCAAGGTCGGGTGACCCGCCGTTATATAACAAACCAGCGCGCGTTTGCCCTGGGCGCGAAGCGCCTCAAACGAAATAGTCACCGATCCGGATGCCATATCGATCCGGGTCGGCAGTCTTGATGATCGTCCGAACGAAGACGCCACTGGCGTTCTGCTCGGCCATGTCCACGAGCGTACCAGGGTGGAGAATATTGCCCTGCGGGTCGCTGACGACACGCACGATCGGGCGCGACATGACCTCGGGGTTGGGATTCGCCGAATGGACGATCCCCAGCTCGAAGGTGTCGAGGACGACCAGCGTGCCCACCGGGTACAACCCGAGCAGGTTGATAAAGGCCTTCACCACGACCGGATCCATGCCGCGCTTGGGATTGTCCCGCATCTCCTGCAGAACGGCCGCGGGCGACAAGGGGTCGGTCTGATACGCGCGCCGGGAGGTCGCGGCGTCGAACCCGTCGGCGACCGCGACGATCTTGCTGAAGATGGACATCTGGCGCGGGCGGACGACCTTGGGATAGCCCGAGAGATCGGTCTTCATGTGGTGCTCGTAGGCGACCACCATCGACCGATACGGGAGATCCTGCGAGCCCCGCATGCGGAACAGCGAGAGCACGCCGAGCCAGGGATGATTCGTGATTTGCCGCCACTCTTCCTCGGTCAGTCCGTCGGCCTTGTTCAGCACGTCCGAGGGGACGCGCGCTTTGCCGATGTCGTGAAACAACGCCGCCAGCCCCAAATCGTACAACTGGAGCTTCCCAAGGCCGAGGCGTCGGCCGAGGGCGACCGAGAAGATACACACGTTGACGCTGTGCGTGAACGTGTACTCGTCGTAATCGCGGATTGTCGTCAGGCCGAAGAGCGATGTCTCGTCGTTCAGGATCGCGTCAACGATCCCCTGCACCACGCGTTTCAGCTTCTTGACGTTCGGGGCTTTGCCGAGGCGAACCGAGTTGATGCACTCTTTCGTGACGGCGACCGACTGGCGATAGGTCCGCTTGGCCGCCTCCTTCACCTGCTCCTTGACTTCGGCGTCGAGACCGGCGTCGACCGGCGGGCCGAACTCGAACGACAGCACCTTCGCTTGCTCCAGCTTGCCGGCGATCTGGAAGTAGCGCTCCTCGGGGCCCTCGTTGCCTGGCGCTTGCAGGAGCGACAGGAGGACCAGCCACTCGCGGGCGGTGACGCCCTCCATCACGCGGAGCGAGCCGACCCCGTTGGCGCGGAACAGCGACAACAGGTTGCTGAAGCTCGTGTAGTTGTCGACGTCCAGGCGCAAGCGCGTCTGGTTGATGAAAATAAATTCGCCGCTGGCGCGAAACTCGAGCTCTTTCTCCTGGTGCAACAGCAAGCGGCTCGATTGCGTGAGGTCGTCGAGCGACTTTTGCACGGCCGCGTTTTCGACCGGGTAGAGCTTGATCGCTCGCAGCGCGCCGTAGAACGTGATGATGAACGCGCGACCGACTTTGCGGACCGCCGCATCGCTGCCCGACTCGTTTTTGTGAGGGTTCGAGACGCCCTCGCGCGGCGGCTTGGCCGGCGCCTTGGCAGCTGGCTTGGCTGGCGGCTTGGCGGGCGCGGTCATGCCTGATTACCCCCGCGCAGCGCTTTGCTCACGGCATTGCGCACGATGACCTCTTTCTCATTGACCGACTTGCGGAGCGACTCGGTCGCCTTGTCGGTGCCGATGCGACCCAAGGCCATCGCCGCGCACGCGCGCATCTCGGGCTCCTCGCGTTTGCCGAGGAACGTGCGCTCGTTCAGGATCTTGTCGAGCAGCGGCACGCCGGCGTCGCCGGAGAGCGCGCCGAAGGCCTCGAACATCGCCATGCGCTCGGTCAGATCCGCGTCGCGGATCGCCTTGCCCTTTACGATCGCCTCGACCTTCGGCAGCGCCGGGCGATAGGCGCGGGCCGTGAGCGCGCGGGCGACGGCGACGCGGACATCGCGGTCATCGTCCTCGACCGCCCGCTCCAACCATTGGAGCGCGCCGGCCGAGCCGATGTCGGCGAGCGCCTGGACCGCGGCGAGGCGTGTGCCCGGGTCGCGGTCCGACGTCCGCTTGCCCAGCGGCGCGACCGCCGCGGCGCTCTTCATGGCGCCCGCGCGCCGGATCGCCTCGACCGCGACCACGCGGTCGCTGTTCCCGATCAGCTTCATGAGCTCGGACGTGTGGTTCGCGGCGATGCGCGTCCCCGCGGTCTGCAGCAGCGTGCGGACGGCGGGATTGTTGACGCGACCCACCCAGTCGAAGATCGTCGCCAGCGCCGACGGACGGAGCTGATCGAAGAGCGCATTGAGATCTTCTTGCGGCGGCAGCTCGTGGCCCTCGTCGAGCGACTGCAGCACTTGAGCGAGCGCCATCGGATCGCTCAAGCGATCGGGAATCTTCGCCAACAGCGCCCGGTGCGGTGGTTCGAGCCCCTTGGTCCGCTCGGCCGCGTCGCGCGTTTCCTTGATCAGGTAAGCGACGGATTGGAACTGCGCCGCGCTCAGGAGCAGGAGCATGAAGCCGTCGAGAATTTCGCCGATCTCGGTGCGCACGGCGCCGTCGGCCTGGAGCTCGAAGATGTCGAGCAGGATGGCCAGCACGTTCGCCCTGAGATCGCTCGCGTACTCCTTCTCGACCTCGCCCTTGAGATACTCGACCTCGTGCTGGTCGAGGAAGTAGAGCGTCGCGTCGAAGTCTTCGAGATTGACGGTGCCCGGGCGCGACTGGAGCAAGGTCTCGTCCGGCGTCGGCGCATCGTCCGGCCCCGGCGGCTCGATCACGCGCGGCTCGGGCGCCTCCGGCGAAAAGTCCGGAACACCCGACGTGTCGTTCCCGATATCGATATAGCGATAGCGCAAGTGGGCCAGGTCATTCTCCCACAGCATCACGAGGAGGTCGTCATCCTCGGCGGCGCGCCGCGCGCGCTGGATCACATCGAGGAACGCGACGAGGTCGTCGGCTTCGAAACCCTTCTCGAAGCGGAGCTCGCGGACGCCGTCTTTGTAGAAGGTCCAGGCGAGGCTCTCGGACGATTTGCTGGATTCGTCGAGGACCGTCACGCCTTCCCAGACGAGCGTACTCTCGGTGATCGTGAACGTGACGCTATCGGTGTGCTCCCAGACCGGAGCGAACCCACCTCTCAAGAGCTCCAGTGCTTTGAGATAGGTGGGATTGTTGTGCATGTAGAGCTGGTGCGCGCGGACGCCCTTGGTGAACAGCTTGAAGAGCTCGATGACCGGCGCCGGCGGAAACGGGGTTTCCGGAGCGTCGTCGTCCTGCTCGGCGACCTGCGCGGATGCCGCGGTCATTTCATGCTGCTGAGTTGGGCCACGTCTTTGTCACCTCGCCCGCTGACACACAGGAGCACGGCCTCATCGGCCTTCCACCGCCCGGCGGACTTCGCGATCCACGCCACGGCATGGGCCGTTTCCAGCGCGGGGATGACGCCTTCGGTCTTGCTCAACAGTTCGAATCCCTTGATGGCCTCGTCATCGGTTATCGACACGTACTCGGCCCGACCGCTGTCCTTGAGATACGAGTGCTCGGGACCCACGCCCGGGTAATCGAGGCCCGCGGAAATCGAGTGCGCCGGGTGCACCTGGCCGGCAGCGTCTTGCAGCAAGTAGGAGAGCGAGCCGTGGAGGACGCCTGGCGTTCCACACGAGAGGGAGGCCGAATGATGGCCCGTGTCGAGGCCCAGGCCTGCCGCTTCTACACCAACGAGATCGACTTCGGCATCATCGACGAAGCCTGAGAAAATCCCAATCGCGTTCGAGCCCCCGCCGACGCAGGCGACGACCGTCTTCGGCAGACGCGTCGTACGCGCGAGCATTTGCTCGCGCGCTTCGCGGCCGATCACCGATTGGAAGTGACGTACCATACGAGGATAGGGGGCCGGGCCGACCACAGATCCGATTATGTAGTGGCTGTCGGTGACGTTGGTGACCCAGTCGCGGATGGCTTCGGTAGTTGCATCCTTGAGCGTTCGCGTACCACTCTCGACCGGGACGACCGACGCTCCCATCAGCCGCATCCGATAGACGTTGAGTTCCTGGCGCCGCATGTCTTCTGCGCCCATGTACACGACGCATTGCAACCCAAAACGGGCACAAATCGTCGCCGTCGCGACGCCATGTTGTCCGGCTCCCGTCTCGGCGATGATCCGGGTCTTTCCCATCCGGCGGGCGATCAGCGCTTGGCCGACCGTGTTGTTGATCTTGTGGGCGCCCGTGTGATTCAGGTCTTCGCGTTTGAGGTACACGCTCGCGCCGATGAGCTCGGAAAAACGCGGCGCGCTACTCAAAGGCGACGGGCGGCCGACGTAGTTCGTGAGGAGGTCGTTCCACTCGGCGAGGAACCCGGGATCGACAAGGGACGCCTGGAACGCGCAATCCAGCTCCTCGAGCGCCGGGATCAGGGTTTCCGGAACGTAGCGTCCGCCGAAAGCACCAAAACGATCGTCCATTTGATTTGATTTTTCTTAGGAGTGGATGGCTGCTACGAACGCCCGCATGCGCTCGTGATCTTTGATCCCTGGCGCGGTTTCTACGCCGGAAGACACATCGACTACATCTGGCTGGAGCACGGCTATCGCCTGTGCGACATTCTCTGGCGTCAGACCACCCGCGAGGACAAAGCATTGGCCCGCTCTCATCGCAGAGATAGACGGAGCTATGGCCTCCCACGGCAGCGTCTGTCCGGTCCCGCCGAGCTTTCCATCGACTTTCGCGTCAATAAGCACGGCATCCGCGTGAGCGAAGAGCGCCGAGGCCGATAGCGGAAATTCAGTCGTGCAACGGACCGCGGCCCAGACCTCCACCCCGGTGGCCCCGCGGACCGCGTCGACCGTCTCGGCGTCCGGATCTGCCGATAGCTGGACAACGTCGAGCCCGACCTCGGCGACGACCCGGGCGATCGCGGCCGGCGTGTCGGCGCCAAAGACCCCGACCCGCCGCACGTGATCGGAGTCACGCGTCGCCGCGAGCACCGTACGGGCTTGGTCGATCGTGACCAGGCGCGGGCCGCCGGCGAAGATCACGCCCACGTAGCCGGCGCCAAGCCGCACTGCCTCCGCCGCGTCTTCCGCACGGCGGAGACCGCAAAATTTTACGGCCGGCACACGCGCGGAACGCCGACGAGCGCGCGCACGGCGGCGGCTGGGTCTGGGGCGGCCGAGACCGCCGAGCCGCACAAGACGGCGTCAGCGCCAGCGGCGGCCTGCAGCTCGACACCGGAGCGGTCGGCGATGCCGCTCTCGGCGATCGCGATCACCCAACCGGGAATCTTCGGCGTCAAGCGAATGGACGTCTGCGGGTCGACCGCCAACGTCTCGAGATCGCGATTGTTGACGCCGATCACTTTCGCATCGTGGGCCAGCGCGACATCGAGCTCCCACTGGTCGTGGATCTCGACCAGCGGCGTCAGGTTGAACGTGCTGGCTTCCTCCATCAGATCGGCGAGCTCGAGCGGGTCGAGCGCTCGGACGATCAACAACACGGCAGACGCTCCGTGCGCCCGGGCTTCGACGATCTGGTTGTAGTCGACTATGAAATCTTTACGGAGCAGCGGAACCGATACTGCCGCGCGCACCTCGGTGAGATCAGCCAACGATCCACCGAACTGATCCGGCTCGGTGAGTACGGACAACGCCGCGGCGCCGCCTTGGACGTACGCGGCGGCCTGCACGCCAGCACGAAGCGCGGCGTTGATTTCCCCCTGCGACGGGGAGCGTCGTTTGATCTCCGCTATGACGCCGACATCATCGCGACGCAGCGCCTCGGTGAACGAGGGCGGAATTGGCGTGGCGGAAGCGGCAGCTTTGAGGGCCTCGATGTCGAGCTGTCGGGCCCGGTCGTATGCGCGATCTACCAGGGTGCCAAGTGTCCCGGTGGGCGGCTGCCAATGACGAGAATCTTGCACTTCGGGCGATATTCGGCTAAAGTGTTGGTTCGGAAGCTGTTCGGGAACGATACTTCATGCGAGGATAGCTATGCCGCTCACGAAACGGCAGCGCGAGATTCTGACCTTTCTAACGGGCTATACCGAGGCCAACGGATACGCGCCGAGCTTCGAGGAGATCGCCTCGCAGTTCAACTATAACTCGTTGGCCACGGTGCACGAGCACCTGAGCAATCTGGAGCGCAAAGGCTACATCAAGCGCAACTACAACGAGAGCCGGGCGATCGAGATTCTGCCATCAGAGGCGTTCCCTCGGGCGATCGAGCTGCCGCTTCTCGGCCAGGTCGCGGCCGGCGCGCCGATCGAGTCCATCGCCGTGGATGAGCACGTATCGGTGCCCGAGGACTTCGTGCGGCGCAACGGGCAGCACTATGTGCTGCGCGTTCGTGGAAACTCGATGATCGACGAGCAGATCCGCGACGGCGATTTCGTTGTCGTCAACGAGCGGCAGAGTGCCGACAACGGCGAGATGGTCATCGCCATGCTCAGCGGAGCCTCGGCGACCGTCAAGAAGTTCTATCGCGAGCGTGACGGGCGCATTCGGCTGCAGCCGGCGAATGAGACCATGTCGCCAATCTATGTCCACGAGAACGACATCTCGATTCAGGGCGTCGTCGTCGGGGTGCTGCGGCGCTACTAGCGGCGCTTACCCCATAGCAGGATGAGCACGCCGATCACGACCGAGAGCAGGCCGAGCGCGACGGATTGAAGGCCGAAGACGAGCCCATACTCGTCGCCGTTCGGTTCGCGCGCTATGCTGACCTCGAGCCCGATCGTAGCCAGGCCGGCGATGATCGCTAGGCTCCCGATGGCTATCTTAGCGGGCCGCATAGGCCGCGAGCATTCGGTCGAGGGCGGCGAGTCCCGCGCCCGAGTCCAGCGTCGTTGTCGCGCGTGAGACGCTCTCGGCGTACGTGTCGGCCAGGCCGGCCACATACATCGCGGCCCCGGCATTCAGGGCAACGGCGGCGCGCGCGCCCTCGGGGCCCCGGCCGCTCAATACCTCGCGGATGATCAGCGCGTTGTCCTCGGGATCGCCGCACGCCAGGTGGGAAGCCGGGCCGGTCAGATCATGATCCGCCGGACGAATCTCCCAGTCGCGCAGCTCGCCATCGCGAACTTCCAGCACGCGGGTGACGCCAAGCGGCGAGATCTCATCGAGGCCTGGAGCGCCGTGGACGACGAGCGCGCGGGAGAAGCCGAGCGTGAGGGCGGCTTTGGCGACGAGGGGTAGGCGCTCGGGGTCGCCGACGCCGATCACTTGTCGGGTCGCGCCGGCGGGATTTGCGAGCGGCCCGACGAGGTTCATGATCGTCGGAACCCCAAGCTCGCGGCGTACGGGACCGACGTGTCGCATCGCGGGATGCATCCGCGGCGCGAACATGAACACAATGCCCGATTCGGCGAGCACGGACGCCATCGTCTCGATGGGCGCTTCGAGCGGAACGCCGAGCGCTTCGAGCACGTCGGCGCTGCCACAGCGCGAGGTGTACGAGCGATTGCCGTGCTTGGCAACGCGGACCCCGGCAGCGGCGGCCACGAATGCCGCGGCGGTCGAGATGTTGAAGGTCGACACGACGCCACCGCCCGTCCCACAGGTGTCGACGAGTGTGTCGGGGGCCGCGTGCGGCAACTGGATCATCGCGTCGCGCAGCGCTTGCACGGCGCCCGCCAGCTCGTCCGGTGTTTCGCCACGGACGCGGAGTCCCATCAATAGGGCAGCCGTCTGCGCCGGCGTGGACTCGCCGCGCATGATCACGCCGAACGCTTCCCGGACCGAGGGAGCGGAGAGCGATCGGCCGTGCGCGAGCGCTCGGAGCGCGTCGCGCAGGGCCTCAGTTGGCAACCAGTGCTCCGGGGGCCGGGGCCGGTCGTTCAACGAAGCGCGCGTGCGAGACGACCAAGGAGATCACGAGGCCGAGGAGGCGCACGCGCTCCACGTCCTCTTCGATGAACACGCCGCGTTGTGCGCGATTCGTCAGGTTCACGACGCCGACCAGGGTATCGTGGTAGATCAATGGAAAGGAGATGAAGGACCCGGTCGTAAAGTACTGGTCGCGCAAGAGCGGGTGGGCCTGGGCGGCTTCGACATCCTGAACGAGGATCGGCTCGCGGGACGCCGCCACGCGGCCGGCCACGCCTTCGCCGATCGCGATCCTGGATCCCTCGACGATATGGGGAGCCAGTCCGCGCGCGGCGGCCAGGTACAGGTAGCCCGGCTCCGGGGCCAGCAGCATCAGGGAGCAGCGCTGGGCCGCCATGTCATCGCCGACGAGCGCCAGGAGGCCGTCGATCAGCTTCCGCGGGTCGGTCGCCATGTTGTCGAGCGTCAGCACCTTGTCGATCAGGTACAGCGTGCGAGTCTTTTGACGGAGTAGCTCGCTCCGCCGATGGAGCTCGCCCTGCATCTGCTCGAACTTCGGGGTGGCACTAGCGACTTGCTGCTCCAGCTCCTCGGCGCGCTTCCCCGCGAGGCGCGTTTCCTCGTTCGCCCGCGCGATTGCGGCTTCCAGCTCGATCAACCGGCTTGCCGTTTGTTCCGAGCTCGGCCCCTGCTTCGCGAGCCGGCGCTCGAGGGCGGCCAGCTTCTTGACGTACTCGCCGTGCACGCGGTGCGTCACGTCTTCGACGTGGCGGACGGCCTCGTCGCGCGCTTCCCGTTCGGCGAACCGCGCGAACCCGAGCTCGAAGAGCGCGACGAATGGCGCGAAGCGCTCGGACGCGCGGGTGCCGAAGATTTTCTTGGACTCGTAGAGGGCGACGACCGCGGCCAGGTACCCATCGAACCGGATGCCGCGCAGGGCGAGCATTCCGCCGTCGGCGAACGGCATCATCCCGAAGAGCCGCGCGTACTCTTGCGACTGGTCGCCGAGGTCGACGAATTCGGCCCCTTGGGAGACACCGTGGCGGACCGGCGCCGAGAGGTGATCGAACGTGGTCTCGACCATGGTCCGGCCAACCGTCCCGCCGGTCGGGGTCAGGCGGTCGACGATCATTTCCCTGCGGCCATCGTAGCGCAGCAGCGCTACGTACGCCGTCCGGTCGACCTCTGCCAAGCCCTCGCCGAGCGCGACGAGGGCCGCGTCGAGGTCTGGCGCGCTCGCCAGGGCGTGCGCCAGGGATTGGAGCGTTCGAGGGGCCATTCTACAAGCGACGAGTGGGGGCGAGCACCGTTTCGGGCTTAAGCACCGTTCGGGCTTAACTTGGGGCTCCTCTTAAACGAGTGAGCCAAATGCGTGGAGCTGTCGTTGGCTGCGTGGTAGCCGTCGCCCTCCTAGCCGCGTGCGGATCGACGGCTCCACAGAATCGATCCGTTACCGGCCTTTGGCAGGGAACGTTCGCCCCGGAAGTGGACTGCCAAGTCTTCGTCTTGAGCCTCCAGCAGTCCGGTCAGAGCATTGGCGGCAGCTGGAGTCAGTCGGAATGTGCCTCCGGCGGCGGCATCGGCAGCCCCTTAGCGTCCGGAACGAATCTCTCCGGGACCGATGTCAACGACAGCGTGAACATCGTCTTTGGCGGCACCGGCGTTTTCATCGCGCGGTTGGATGCGAGCGGTAACACGCTGAACGGGGATCTCAATAGCGTCTCGTTCTCCATGACCCGCCAATGAACCGCTGGGCTAACGCCCAGAGTGTCAAGTATTTGCGGTGCTTCACCAGGTCGCGTAGGTTTCGCCATGGCGGAGCACTCGGTCCAGCTCGTGTTGCACTACGACGGAGCCGGCTTCGCGGGGTGGCAGCGGCAGCCTGAGACGCGCACCGTGCAAGGCGTGCTCGAGGCAGCGCTCACCCGGTTGTGTAACCGAGAGACAAAGGCAATCGGCGCAGGCCGCACCGACGCGGGCGTGCACGCTCGCGGACAGGCGGTCGGCGCGGTCGTTCCTGAGGCCTGGCCGGCTGGGCGTCTCCGACGCGCACTCAACGCGATCCTCCCCCAGGAGATTTGGGTGGCCGCGGCATATGACATGGCGCCCGAGTTCCACGCCCGGTACAGCGCGCTGGCGAGACGATACTCGTATCGTATCGGGATAGCGGAGACATCGCGGTCGCCGTTCCGACAGCGCTATGAGTGGTACGTTGAGGATCGGCTCGACGGGACCGTTCTGCGAGACGCCGCGGACGCGATACGCGGCGAGCATTGCTTCAGGGCGTATGCTGTGCGGGGGACGGCGCCCGACACCGACGACCATCGATGCGAGATCGCCGAGGCGCACTGGTGTGACGCTCTCGACGGCGGCGCCGTAATTTTCGAGATCGAGGCCAATCGCTTTCTGCACCACATGGTGCGCTTTCTCGTGGGAACGATGGTCGATGCGGCGAGAGGACGACGAGACCCGGGAGACGTGGCGCGGCTGCTTACGGCCCAGGACAACAGCGACACCTCGGCGCCGGCGCCTGCGCACGCACTCGTGCTGGAGCGCGTGACGTATCCGGCTGACCTTTACGTGAACCTATGAAGATCTATCTGGCGACCGCGGACGCCCAGGAAATCGGCTGGGCGAGCGAGTGTGGATTTCTCGATGGCGTCGTCGCATCGCCCGCGATTCTTTCGCGCGAGAGCGAGGCGTCGGGGCGCGATCCGAAAGACATCTTGACGTCGATTTGCGACGCCGTCCGCGTGCCCGTGTGCGCCGCCGTGGAATCCGTCAACGCCGCCGAGGCGTATCGACTGGGGCGCGATCTGGCGAAGCTCAGCGATCAGATCGTCGTGGCGGTGCCGCTCGTCGAGGACACGCTCGGCGCCTTGCGGCGTCTCCGTGCGGAGGGCATCAAGGTCACTGCTACCCTCGTGTATACGACCGCACAAGCCGCGCTGGCCGCAAAGGCCGGTGCTTCGGTGGTCAGCATCGGGATCGATCATCTCGATCTCTATGGCATCGACGGCGCGGACGTCGTTCGCGAAACGACCTCGCTGTTGCTTCAGCACGGGTTCGAGTGCGACGTCATGGCCTGGTGTCCGCGAGGGCCCGCTCAGTTTGGGCGCTGCGCGCGCGCTGGAGCGGACATCCTGGCGGTCGAGCCGCAGCTCCTGCACGCCCTGTTGATCAATCCACTCACGGATCGCGGCGTGGACCGGTTCTTGGCGGAGATCGGCGCCGAGACATGACGCGCCTCTTTCTTTTGATCCCGCTCGCTACGCTCGCGGGGTGTACTGGCGGCGACGCGCAGACTGTGCGCGACGCAGCGCCACCTGCCCGGCCGGTGCGAGCACCGACGGCGGCATTGCGAAAGACACCGATTACCGACGCTGTTGCCCGGGTCTCGCCTTCGGTCGTGACGATTCAGACCGAGGTCGTCGAGCGGTCGAACGATCCGTTTGATGCGTTTTTTGGCGGGAATGCCCAACAAAAGGTCCCGGGCCTGGGAACCGGGTTTGTCATTCGGAGCGATGGGGTCATCGTCACGAACGCCCATGTGGTCGCTGGTGCGTCACAGGTATCCGTCGCGTTGAGGGATGGGACGAGCTATGTCGCGAAGGTGCTCGGGGTGGACGAGGTCAATGATCTCGCGGTGGTCAAGATCCCCGCGACCGGCCTTCCGGTTGCGCCGCTCGGGTCGTCGGACGACCTGCTCATCGGCGAGTGGGCGATCGCGATCGGGAACCCCTACGGGTTCTACCTTGGGAATCCGGAGCCGAGCGTCACCGTCGGCGTCGTGAGCGGCGTGGGACGAAATCTCGTCGGGCAGGCCGAAGGTAATGGCGTCTACGTCGACATGATCCAGACGGACGCCGCGATCAACCCCGGGAATTCCGGGGGGCCGTTGGTCGATGCCGTCGGCGAAGTCATTGGGGTGAATAGCTCGATCTATTCGCCCAGCGGCGGGTCTGTCGGGCTCGGGTTCGCGATCCCGATCAACCGGGTCAAGCGAGTCGCCGACGATCTCCTGGCTCACGGCAGCGTGCGGCGCCCGTGGGTCGGGATCAAGTTGAAGTTGCCCGAGACGAACAACCCCAGGGACGCGCTCAATTCCGGTGTCGTCGTCCGGACGGTCGTCCCCGGGTCTCCGGCCGCGTCCGCGGGGATCCAACCTGGCGATGTCGTCGAGAAGGCCGGTTCGCGGTCGTTGCGGAATCCGTACGACTGGGAAGCGCTCCTCCTCGACCTCCGGGTTGGCCAGGCGGTCGTGCTGACAGTCAAGCGTAGTGGCCGCGAACTACCGGTCACGGTGACCGTTGGCGACCTGCCAGAGGTGAGCGCGCAGAAGGTCGAGGTTCTGCGGGAGCTGGAGCTGGTGACGCTGACGCCCGCCATTCGATCGGAGCGCGGCATTCGCAGCGAGCATGGCGCGGTCATCTACAAACTGAGCGACCGTGTGGCCGAGGATCTCGGCATCCAGACCGGCGACGTGATCGTACAAATCAACCGAACACCGATTACCAGCGCGGATGAGGCGGCGAAGGCGTTAAATTACTATGGTGGCCGTGGGCCCATTCGCATGTTCTTCGAGAGAAGCGGCCAGGTGTTCTCGACTGATTTCAGCATCCAATAACGCGACATGACCGAGCGCGATTTCTATAGCTCCCCATTGGCCGAGCGGTATGCCTCCGGGGAGATGCTCGCGCTCTGGTCGCCGCAACGCCGACACGCCACGTGGCGACGCATCTGGCATGCGTTGGCCGAGGCGGAGTACGAGCTGGGCGCGGATGTCCCGCTCGCCGCCGTGAAAGAGATGTCGCAGCATCTCGACGACATCGATTTCGCGCGGGTGGCCGAGTATGAGCGCCTGACGCGGCACGACGTCATGGCTCACGTTCGGGCTTTTGGCGATGTCGCACCGGTCGCCCGCCCGTACATCCATCTTGGCGCAACGAGCGCCGACATCACGGACAACGCCGATCTCATCTTGATGCGCGACGGGCTGCGCATCTTGCGGGACAAGTTGGTGCATGTACTCGGCGTTCTGGCCCGCTTCGCCCGCGAGTGGAGAGACGAGCCGACCCTCGGCTACACGCATCTCCAGCCCGCGCAGCCGACGACCGTCGGGAAACGGGCGACCTTGTGGATGGAAGATTTGGTGCTCGACTTCCGCGACCTCGAGTACCTGGACGAGACGCTCCCGTTTCGCGGCATCAAGGGCACCACGGGCACTCAGGCGAGCTTTCTTCGCCTGTTCGATGGCGACCAGGACAAGGTCAAGGAATTGGACCGGCGCGTCTCGGAGTGCATGGGATTCAGCGGGCGGTCGCTGCCGGTCACCGGTCAGACCTACACGCGGAAGCTCGACGCCAAGGTCCTCGGGGTCCTGGCGGGTATTGTGGCCAGCGCCGCGAAATTCTCGAGCGATATTCGGATGCTCCAGGCGTTCGGCGAGATCGAGGAGCCGTTCGAGCGCGAGCAGGTGGGCTCGTCCGCCATGGCGTACAAGCGCAACCCGATGCGATCCGAGCGGATCGCGTCACTCGCGCGCTTCGTGCTGTCGCTCGAGCCGAACGCGAACCAGACGCACAGCGTGCAGTACTTCGAGCGCACGCTCGATGACAGCGCCAATCGCCGGCTGGTCATCCCGGAAGCGTTCCTGGCGACGGACGCGATTCTCATCTTGATGCGCAATGTCGCCCGGGGATTGCAGGTGCATCCGGCCCGCATTCGGCGGCGGCTCGAGGACGAGATTCCGTTCATGGCGACCGAGGAGATCATCGTCGCGGCCGTCAGAGCCGGTGGCGACCGGCAAGATGTGCACGAGACGATCCGCAAGCACAGTATGGACGCGCGGGCGCAGGTGGCGAATGGCGCGCCGAACGATCTGTTCGAGCGCCTGGCCGGCGACAAGGCGTCGGGCGTGACGCGGCAGATGGCCGCGGACCTCGGCGATCCGCGCCGGTTCATCGGGCGGGCGCCCGAGCAAGTCGACGAGTTCCTGGCGCACGTCGTGCAGCCGCTCTTGGTCGGCGTCGACGACGAGGTCTTCCACGAGGAGCAGGATCTCCGCGTATGAGCACAATCGCGCTGCGCTCGACAGATCTTCCCCTCGAACTGGTTCGACGCGGGAAGGTGCGCGATGTCTATGCGGTCGATGCCGATCGCCTGTTGATCGTCGCCACGGATCGCGTCAGCGCTTTTGACGTCGTGATGCGTGAGGCCATCCCACGCAAAGGGGCGGTGCTGACGCAACTCACCGCGTGGTGGCTCCGGCAACTCGGCGACATTGTCGAGCATCACATGATCGCCTCGGATGTCGATAGCATTTCGGCGGCCGCTCCGCGGCTCGCCGGATATCGGGAGTTGCTGCATCAACGCGCAATGTTAGTCTGGCGCACGACGGTCTTTCCTATTGAGTGCGTCGTGCGCGGCTACCTCGCCGGTTCGGCTTGGAAGGAGTACCGGCAGCATGGGACATTGGCTGGGGAGCCGCTGCCCGCGGGTCTTACCGAGAGTGCGCGCTTGGACCCGTCAATCTTTAGTCCCGCCAGCAAGGCCGAGACCGGGCACGACGAGAACATCACGAAGCGAGATGTGGCGGCGACGGTTGGGGACGAAGTCGCCGGTGAGCTGGAGCACCTGTCGCAGCGGATCTACGCGCGGGGCCGGGATCGGGCGGCGGAGCGAGGGATCATCGTCGCCGACACGAAATTCGAATTTGGCGAGCGAGACGGGCGCATTCTATTGATCGACGAGGTGCTGACGCCTGACAGCTCGCGCTTCTGGCCCGCGGATCGGTATCAGGCCGGACGGGCGCAGGAGAGTTTCGACAAGCAGCCGCTCAGGGATTATCTCGAGCGAGAGAAAAAGGCTGGGGACTCACCGCCGCCGACGCTGCCTCCGGAGGTGGTCACGGCGACGAGCGAGCGGTATCTCGACGCCTTCCGTCGCATTACCGGGACGGCGCTCCCGTGAGTTTCGCGCGAGAGGGCTACGTGTTCATCGCCGTAGCGGCCATTGTCGCCGTGGCGGCGTTCGGGACGGCGCTGGCGCTCCGTTCGTGGGTGCTCTGGCTCGTCGCCTTCGCGCTCGCGATACTCGCCTTGTGGGTGCCCTACTTTTTTCGGGACCCCGAGCGCGCGGGCGAACGCGGCGAGAAGGTCGTGGTGGCGCCGGCCGATGGGCGGCTGCAGGCGATCGCCGATGTCGATGAGCCGACATTCGTGCATGGGCGCGCCACGCGGATCTCGATTTTCATGAACGTGTTCGACGTGCATGTCAATCGGTATCCGATCAGCGGGACGGTCGTCTATCGCCACTACAATCCGGGGAAATTCTTGAACGCGGCGATGGAGAAAGCGAGCTTGGAGAACGAGCAGTCGTCGATCGGCATCGAGTCGGCCGGAGGACGCTACCGGCTGCTCGTGCGCCAGATCGCGGGGCTGATCGCGCGGCGCATCGTCACGTACGGCGCCGTGGGCGACCAGGTCGAGCAGGGCGCCCGCCTGGGGATCATTCGGTTCGGATCCCGCGTCGATGTGTTCGTCCCACCAGGGAGCACCATCAAAGTCAAAACCGGCCAATCGATCATCGCGGGGACGACCGTGTTGGCGGAGCTTCCGTGATGGTGATCCGCCCGCCGAAGATTCGACGGCTCCGGCGATCGGACATGCGTCGGGCCGCACCCGTTTTGCCGAACGGGTTCACGATCGGGAATCTGTTCTTTGGCATCTTCGCCATCGTCGATGCCTCGCGCGGCGAGTACTCGCGCGCCGTTTTGTGGATCGTGCTGGGCGGGATCTGCGACGGGTTTGATGGGCGCGTGGCGCGGGCGACCGGAACGGGGAGTCGCTTTGGCGAGGAGTTGGATTCGCTGGTCGACGCGATCTCGTTCGGGTTGGCGCCGGCGATGATTATTTATTTTTCGGTGCTGCAGCAGGAAGGCGGGGCGCTGTGGCTCCTCGTCTTTATTTTTACCGCGTGCGCCGTCATTCGGCTTGCCCGATTCAATGTGACCCAAGCCGGGACGAAGAAGACCCACTTTATCGGGTTGCCCAGCCCTGCGGCGGGGTGCACGCTGGCGACGTATTATTGGTTTAGCCAGTCGAAGCTCTACGACGCGCGGCTCTTCGGGATGCCGTGGAACGAGATGGTGACGTGGGTCATGGGCGGACTCGCGATCCTCATGGTGACGCACGTGCCCTACCCCGCGATGCCCAAGATCGGTGTCCGGAACTGGCGTGGCATCGGTGGGCTGTTGCTGGTGATCATCTGTGTCACCGGCATCATGGAATTTGGCCGGCAGTTTTTCTTTCCCGCCGGCATGGTGTACGTGCTCTATGGCCTGGTCAAGACGCTGATCCTGGGGCTCATCGATCGCATCCCCACCGGGTCGGAGTATGCTGACGAGGACGGGGACGACGACTTGACGGCGCGCGAGCGGCGTGAGCGGCGCCGGCGCCAGCGACTGAGTGGCGCGACCGGGGGGTCGGCTGGGCAGCCAACGCCGACCGTGGCGCGAACGATCGATTACGAGGGAGAATGACGCGATATCGGGTGTCGGTAGAGATCAAGCCGCGCGAAGGTATTCTCGATCCGCAAGGCAAAGCGGTCGCGGATGCGTTGCGCACGCTCGGCTTCGCCGGCGTGCAAGATGTGCACGTTGGACGGTACGTCGTCGTGGACGCTGACGCACCGAACGAGAATGACGCGCGCGAGTCGGTGGGAGCGATGTGCAAGAAGCTCTTGGCGAACCCGGTCATCGAGGACTTTGCGATAACGAGAGTGGAGACGCCAAAGCCGGTCGTCGAGAACCTCGCGACAACGAGAGCGGAGACGCGATGAAGTTCGGTATCGTTCGGTTCCCCGGGTCCAACTGCGACACCGATGCCTATCACGCGGTCGTCGACACCATTGGCGAAGAAGCGGTATATCTCTGGCACAAAGACCACGACCTGCAGGACGTCGACGTCGTGATCCTGCCAGGCGGCTTCGCGTACGGTGATTATCTCCGGGCCGGGGCGATCGCGCGGTTCAGTCCGATCATGACCGATGTCATTGCCCATGCGAAGCGTGGGGGGCCGGTCCTCGCAATCTGCAATGGGTTTCAGGTCGCGTGCGAGGCTGGGCTGCTCCCCGGAGCGCTCATGCGCAACGCCGGGCTGCAGTACATCTGCGAGCCCGTGCGACTGCGCGTCGAGACGACGGAGAGTCTCTTCTCATCGAATTACACGACCGGCCAGATCGTACGATTCCCGATTGCCCATGGCGAAGGGCGCTACACGGCCGACGACGCTACGCTCGACGAGCTCGAGTCCAAGAATCGGGTGATCTTTCGCTATCACGGGGTGAATCCGAATGGCTCGGCGCGGGATATCGCCGGGATCGTGAACGAAGCTGGCAATGTGCTCGGCGTAATGCCGCATCCTGAGCGGGTCGTCGATCCCCTGGTGGGAGGGGACGACGGGCTCGCGATATTCTCATCCCTCCTCGCACGGGTGCCCGCATGAGAGCTGCCCTTCTCCTTCTGTTGGTGAGCGCACCTCTCGCCGCGCAGACATCGATCGCACCAGGCATGACGCGCCAACAGGTCATCGACATCCTCGGGCGGCCGGCCTCCGCGCGACATTTCGGCGCGCATGATTACCTGTTGTTCGATGCCGGATGCTCGCGGAAATGCGGCGATGATCTGGTGATTCTCGATCATGATCTGGTCGTCGATGCGGTGATCCGGTCCGCGGGACACAGCTACTCCGGGACTGATGCGCCGACGACGTTGACCGGCAACGCCTCCCAACGGCCGGCGCCACCGCCGATCACCCCCGCGACGGCCGGGGATAGCACGCACCGGAGCGGTATGGTCTTCGAAGGTCCGCGGCCACCCGCGGCGCCGCCCCAATACCAGTACATCGTGCCGAAGAAGGACTCGGCCGCTGCTCCGCACTGATGCCAGCCCAGCCTCGTCCCGGTGATCCGATCATCACGCCGGCGCTCGTCGCCGAGCATGGACTCACGCCGGACGAGTACCAGCGCATCATTCGCCTGCTCGGCCGTGAGCCGACCTTTACGGAGCTCGGCATCGTCTCGGCGCTCTGGAGCGAGCACTGCTCGTACAAACACTCGCGCCCCTTGCTGCGCGGACTCCCCACGACCGCCCCATACGTCCTGCAAGGCCCTGGCGAGAACGCGGGCGTCATCTCCGTGGGCGATGGCTGGGCAGTGGCGTTCAAGATCGAGTCGCACAATCATCCCTCGGCCGTAGAGCCGTACCAAGGGGCCGCGACTGGTGTCGGCGGCATCCTGCGCGACGTGTTCACGATGGGTGCGCGGCCGATTGCGGTACTGAACTCGCTGCGCTTCGGCTCCCTTGACTCGCCACGGGTGCGCTATCTGTTCGCCGGCGTGGTGCGCGGGATCGGCGACTACGGGAATTGCGTCGGGATTCCCACGGTCGCAGGCGAGGTCGTGTTTGATCCATCGTACGCCGGCAACCCGTTGGTGAACGCTATGTGCGTCGGCCTCATGCGCGAGGAGGAGTTGATCCGCGCGAAGGCCGAGGGCGTAGGTAACCCGATCATTGCGGTGGGCGCGAGAACTGGACGGGACGGGATACATGGGGCGTCGTTTGCGTC